>OERW01000021.1_pt1 | contig 120033 bp, 114 predicted proteins | sample 1540091 | NCBI WGS metagenome assembly OERW01 (sample SAMEA3891889, study PRJEB23780) | metagenome | biome: terrestrial biome; feature: animal house; material: Caecal content | place: Italy | collected 2015-05-05 | reverse complement strand
TCGTTTCTCATGGCTGTACCTCCTGAAATGAAAATGCTCTAAGTGACTGCTTCACTAACCATGACAAAAACCATGATTAAGAAGTCACTTAGAGCATACATCTCCGCTTGCCAGCTTGTACTTCTTATACTGCCTCACAGCAAAGTGCTGGGGACTCCGGCGCTCCAGCCCGTCAAACATATAGTCCACCGCATTTTTGAAGGTTTCGTCATCCTCCCGGACTTCCATGCTGTTTATCATTTCCACCAGCGTATTCATGTTGCGTTCTTCCTCCGGCCCCTCAAACACGATGTAGGCCACAAGGGCGCAGTACAAAAGGGTTTCGGCTTTAGTCCAGAACTCGTCGCCCTCCTTGCCGTCGCCTTTGGTGTTGGCAATCAGGGCGGTAACGAATTTCAGCACGTCGCTTTCCGTTTTGATGTAGGCCAGCGGATTGTAGTGCATGGATTTGGAGAAGTCGATACTATTGCAACAGTTCGTATTCTTTATGAGTAAGCTCAACTTCATTACCAGACACAATGACTGTATGAGCTGATGGATATAGCATTATTTCTCCCGCAGATAAAATGTTCTGTGAATTAGCCGTAGTTGCATGACGCAACCACGCATTGACTTTGGCTAACAGTATTTTGGGACTAAAGGGTTTGGTGACATAATCATCTGCACCATATTCATAGCCTTTGAGTTTGTCATTTTCTTCGCCTTTGGCAGTAAGAAAAATAATGGGTACATCGCATATATTCCGCGCAAATTTACATACAGTAAATCCATCTAATCGTGGCATCATAATATCTAAAATGATAAGATCAACCGTATTGTTTTCCAAAATGGAAAGTGCCTCTACTCCATCATTAGCTAAAATGCAAGAATGTCCGCCTTGTTTCATAAAATCGACAATAATGTTTTGCATATCTTTTTCATCTTCTGCTATTAAAAGTACAGCCATCTACATAGCCTCCTTGCCTTGTTTTAATCTGCCGTCCACCGGATATTTAGCATCCCTGGAGATAAATCATAATGTTGCCATTTTCACAGCGCCGGGGATACGGTTCGCAGCGCAGTAATAATTTCTTTGACGAGCGGAAACGCCCCATCTTTCATTTGCCTTTTTGAGCGTAATATAGTCTATATCTGAACCTCCGACATGAACCATTATATTTCTTCGTGTCAGAGAATACAAGAAACAGCGTATGAATTTTCAAAACGGCCTGCAATCTGCAGGCCGCCTGATGATATTCTGTTCAGTCTTTGCGCCGGATCACGGGAACCTGTTTTACCTTTTTCCCCACAGTCCGCCGTTCCAGAGCAAATACCATGTCGCTGGTACGCTCAAAAAATCCGATGTCCTTTTTCCAGCTCATGCCGCATTTACAGTGCTGCAAGCCGATGAACTGCTGTTTCATTTTCCTGCCGCAGACCGGGCAGACCTTGTTGCTGGCCCCCATGCCGCCACCGCCTTTCCATGTTCCGATTATACCATATCCGGGCGGCGCGTTCACCTGTAAACGCGGTCTTGGATTGCATACCGTAGGCCCTGAACCTTTCCCAGCAGCCAGGCCGCCGCAGTCGGCAGCCCCATCGGGCTGATAAGAAAGGCAATCACCAGCAGGATGATACCGTTTTGCAGGGAGTAGGTCACAAGCACAGCCACCCCTAAAAGCGCCACCACAAAGGCAGCCAGTCCCAGGACCATGCCGGTGCAGTACAAAAGGATGGTACAAATCCAGTCAAACAGGGTCAGGGCGACCACCAGGGGTGCAGCCAAAATCTTCAAAATCAGTCTCATCACAGTCCCTCCTTCATACATTCCTCATACATCGCCTGCCGCTTCTTTTGGATTTCCCGCATTTCCTGCTTGGTGGGGTCCCGGTCCTCATCGGTGACAACATATTCCAGGTAATTCACATAGGCATCTAACAGGGCATTCCGCAGATCCTCCGGGGTCTTGCAGAACTCGGCACTGAACCATTCCTCCCGGCGGTTGTTCCAGGCCAGCAGCGTATAGCCCCGGCTGGTCTTTACCACCTCATAGTCAGGGTCGGCATCCAGATATGGGCCGAACACCTTCAGCACTTTCTCGTGTGTCAGCATATCGTCATCAGCTCCTTTACCTCATGCGCTGTTTTCGTTTCTAATTTCAGCATAGCGGCCGCAGCTTCTTTTTGCAAGGATGCGGCAAAAAAAGAAAACGGGGCGGCAAGCCAAAGTTCTGGCCGCCGCCCCGCACCCTTATTTCAGGGCCGCCAATGCCGAGAGGATATGCTCCGCCGCCTCCCACAGCTTTTCCTGTCCCTGCCGCAGATCTTCCAGATCGGCATCATAGATGCGCCCCGTCTCATGGACGCGCCGGGTGAGCTGGTTTAGATTGTTGCTGCTCCGGCGCAGCAGGGATACCATCTCCCGAAGCTCCGGCAGTTCCAGACGGACCACATAACCGTCCAGAGCCATTTTCCGCAGATAGGCCGCCATGTTCTGTGTGCCGAGCTGGGCCATCTTTGCCTCAATCAGCTCCCTTTCCTCCGGCGTGACGCGGAATATCAGTTGGATTTCCCGTTCCCGGTTCGCCATGTCAACGCTCTACCTCTTTCTTTTTGGCCGGGGCAGAGCGCCGGGGAGCCGCCGGAGCCTTTTGCAGCTTCTCCCGGACAGAGGGCTTTTCCCGTTCCCCGGCAAGTTGCCGCACCTGCTTCAGAAACAGGTCGGTCAGGCCAGGATTGCAGCGGTCCACCACCAGATAGCCGCTGTGCCGGTCCTGGGGGCCGTCCTCCGTCATGGGTATTGTGCTGGCCCACGCCTTATTGTCGCGGGAGATGCGCCCATCCCATTCCTTATGCCGGACCGTGTTGGCCAGCACATACTGTACCCGGTCCGGCCCGAACCATTCCAGTACATCGTTCACAGCGGCTTCGGCATCCAGCCGGTTATTGCTGTAATGGCGGCTGATCGCCTGCTCAATGGCCTCCTTGCAGGCGTGATTTGCCTGAAACGAGGCGTTGTATTGTGCCATCTCCCCATGCTCGGACGCATACGCCGCCGAACGGGGATAGAGGGGCGTGTTTTTCAGTGTTTCCTGGGCCTGATACATCTCGTTTGCCCTGGTTTCGATGGTGTCCCGGATCACATCCATGTAGCTGGTTTCCAGCTTCTCAAAGTCCTTGTAAATATCGGCCAGCGGCGTGGGAGAAGCCAGAAGCGCCTTTGCCTGGGCCTCGGTCAGCTCCAATTCCTCCATGCACATCACGATGTCCTCCCGGACCGTGTATTCGTAGGCATGGTTTAAGACCTCCGCCGCAGGCTGGCCTTTCAGCCAGTCGCGGTACTTGTCCTGTTCAGCAGCCATCTTTTCATAAAGGGCTGTCAGCATTTCTTCCTGTGTCATGGTTATCGCACCTCCTCATGGGTTTTGGATTTTTTGTCTGCCGCTCTTGGCGGCATGGGACGGCGAAGCCCCTCCAGGACGGAGGGGCGCGCGCTTTTGGCAACAATGGTTTCCTGCGGACCGGGAGCCTTGCTGTCGATGTTGAGCAGCGTGTCCAGCTCCGTCAGCCGGGCCGATTTCTCCCGCAGCTCATCCTCATAGGGGAAGGGCCTGCCGACTTCTTCCTTTGCGGCGGCCTGCTGCTGGTAGAGGTTGTCAAGCTGGGCTTTCACGCTTTCCAACCGCTGGGGCATCTGCGCCAGGGCATTGTCAATCCGGGTCAGGTTGCCGCGTGGGTCTGCGCCCAGGGTGGCCTGATGGGTCATCTGGCCTTTCAGTTGCAGAGTGTACTCCTGGCGGAAGGCATCAAAGGACACCGACATGGCGAAGCCCCGGTAACTTCCTACCTGGACCGGCTCGGCGTTTTTCACTTCCTTACAGGCATCCAAAAGGGCGGCACCGGCGTTCTCCTTGTCGGTGAGGGTATCGCCCCGCACCTCCATCCCGGCAAAGCTGTCCGCCGGGTGGGGATGGGCGGCCAGCGTTTCCATATCTGCCTCAAGCCCCTTGATGAAGCCTTTGTGCTTTTCGATCTGCTCCGGGAAGTATTTCAGCAGGTTATCCTCCATCTGGTACTGCTTGCTCTGGTGGTCGGCCTTCATCAGCTTCAGGCGGGACACATCCACATCCAGGTCCATGCGCTCCTTGATGCGGGGGTCCCCGGCGCACAGGGCCTTGATCTCGGCAAAGGAGAGCGCCGTTTCATCCACATCATCACAGCTTCGCACCGGGGATTTGGAGGACATGATCTGGCTGATGAATTTCTGCTTATTCTCCACCGTCTGCCAGAGGTATGCGTCAAAGGTCCCCTCAGTCACATAGCGGAACACATGGACCTTTTCATTCTGGTTGCCCTGGCGCTCAATGCGGCCTTTGCGCTGGGCCAGGTCTCCGGGCCGCCAGGGGCAGTCCAGGTCATGCAGCGCCACAAGGCGGTCCTGCACATTGGTCCCGGCCCCCATCTTTTGGGTACTGCCGAGCAAAACGCGCACCTGGCCGGTACGGACTTTAGAGAACAGCTCCTTTTTCCGCACTTCGGTATTGGCCTCATGGATAAACGCGATCTGTTCAGCGGGCATCCCCTGGGCGATGAGCTTCTGCCGGATGTCCTCATGCACCGTAAAGGCCGGTTCCGGCTCCGGCAGCGGCACCGCATCTTCCAGGGCGTGCAGGGTCGGATTGTCCCGCGCCTTTGCCACTTTTCTTGCGGGGCTTGCCTGGGGTGTGGAAATATCGCAGAATACGAGCTGGGTCAGCTTATCCGCCTGCCCATCCCGCCAGATCTGCATGATATTTGAATATGCTCTGCTTGTAATTGCTGCGACAATTACGGTAGGGCTGTATTTGTTTCCCATATCATTTGAAATGATAAGTACGGGGCGTGTCCCGCCTTGCTCTGATCCTACGACTGGATTGAGATCGGCATAATAAATGTCGCCCCGCTTTATTTTTCTTTCCATATGTGTATGACCTCCCATCTTATTTAGACAAGTACAAGCTTCCTATGTAAGCAGCCAGACACAAGGAAGTTTTTAAGGTCGAGAGAATATAAACCATTCTCTGTTCCGATGACCGCCTTATATCTGGCTGAATATGAATAAAGGCATTTTTATTTGTCCTCGACGCCCCAAAATGCTAATGCGCTAAAATGCGCAGGGAAGTCGCCAAACGGTCAGCAGCGAACTGACTCCACGGGTGTTTCCCCCTCTGACGGTCTGCCAGAGCCGCCCTCATTGCCTGCGACGGATTGATTACCGTTCGGACTGTGACTGGACGGGAGTACCATAGTTCTCTTTGTGGGTTATGGCGCAATCGGGAGCCACCCGATATTTTGAGTCGGTAAGAAATCGCTCACCACCTTTCATCGCTTTTCTGCTTGTCGGCAGGTCTTGGCGCACCGCTGCACACGCTTATGCTCATCACAATCACAAAGAGGAAGTATTTGGCGAATGGGTATTCACTTTTCAATGAACATTCCCATTCTCGCCACACAAGGAAAATGGGATGAGAGTTTTTGCCTCTCATCCCATAGCCCGTGGCAACGGTCTTAATATTAGATTTCAAAAAGTTTTTTAACTTTTTTCTCAGATGCCACATACGGAAATTTACTGCATTGACAGATAAACCGCATTTTTTAGAAATCTCAGAGCTGCTAAAGCCTTCCATTTTCCAAAGTGCAATTTGCAAAGTCAGTTTGTCCACCATGATAAGAGCCTGATGGAGCTTCTGGTTTTCAATACTGTTAAGCAGGTCGTCAACGCTTCTTATTTCGGGCAACTCCACATCGGCTTCCATTTCCTCAAGGTATGTAGCCACATCCTTTAGTCTCTGGTAAAACCGTCTGTCGGAGTTGAATACTTCCCAATCGTGAACACGGAGCTTCTCAATGGTATCTTCATCAACGCCTAAGCTCCGCAATTTATTTTCTTCGGCTTCTTTCCAGAGCCGCCATTTCTTTTCTTCTTTGGCTTTGTTATAAGCCATATCGTTCCCTCCAATCTGAATTTTTTTGAAAAATCCAGATTGATCGGCGGGGAACGACAGCCTACACTGAAAAATTCTTTATGTCGTGTTCTGACAAAAAGTGACAAAAGAGAAACCGCAAAGGCTGTCAGAGCAATGCGGTTATAGGCTAAAAATATTCTATTAAGTAGAAATTTGGCTTCTACTTTTTGAGTATAAATCCCCCTTACAGAAGTGAGGATTTTTTTAACGGATTATCCTCATAAATCCATAATGAGATATATGTAACTGCTGCTTCGGATAAGCAGCAGTGCGGTGGATTTACACCATCGCATAAAAAATCCCTCCAAACTCAAACAGGCTTGAAGGGTTATCATTGACTTAAGCATGCTAAATCTGCCCACCAAACTCCGTTTTTTTTATTCGGTGGGCTTAACTGTAAAAAAGAGCCGATGAGCTGTGATGTATCTCACAAGTTCATCGGCTCTGCGTCTGTGCGTCTGGCTCTGTAATGACAGTTATTTGCATTTTCTTTGCTGTAATTAAAGTCTCTTGCTTGCATTTCGGACAGTATAGGGGATAGTTAATTAAAATCGTATCTTCTCTGAGTCTGTCACGAGTTTTATTGCCACAAATAGGACACCGTATCCATTTATTTACCATAAGTTTTCCTCATTTTATTTACATTATAATTCATTATCTTTCTTCCAAAATGAATATACATAGCATTTTTCAACTTAGACCAATGTTGTGTATGATTTTCAAAAAATTCATCAGGATTTGCGAAAACACCTAAGTCAGCCACAACAGCAGCACTCTGAATATAAGTATTATTTTCATCCCAATCAACTGAAAGTTTTTGAAAATCCTTTGTTGCAATAGCAAATCTCATAAACTCTCCTTGAACCTGAGAATATTTGGATTTAACTGCTTCAAGATATTTAGCATCAATAATAACTCCTTCCAAAGTAAGCCATTGTTCTTTATAATACACCTCCACCCATGTATGTATAATTCTATCTGGAGCAAATGCTGCTATAATACCACTGGTTGCTCCACGCTGAAAATCTTTTGATACTTCAAAGCCATGAATGCGGCATGGAATATCTATTCCTCTTAACAAAGCCATTAAAAGGGTGGCTTTTGTATTACATTGCCCATACCCATCCTTTAATACCTGTTCAGCAGTTAACGTATCTTTACAGTTGTATCCAAAAAGTATTTCATTCTGGACATATCTATAAACTGATTTTATTTTAGAATAATTATTAAGGCTTCTCCATTTTCTTGTATTTATAAGATTTTGTATACCCGCCGACCGATAATTCAACATCTTTGTTTCTTCAAGAAATCTCATATCCATAATCAAGCACTCCTTATTTTTCTTGATTATATCTATTTTCATCTTCGGTGACTTTCAAAAAAACGCTATCTTTTAGAGAAATGCTTGCGGGCATTCCCATCATTCTTTTAGTAACAGCCGCAAAATGCGATGGCGTATCAAAGCCTGCAAACATCGCAGCTTCCGTTATTTTTTTCCCATTCAGTAATCCTAAAAAGGCTTTTTGTATTTGATGAAACTGAATATAACTTTTTAAGGGTATTCCAACCTGCTCTTTAAATAAATGTGATAATCGGCTTTGTGATAAAGCCACCTTATCCGCATATAAAGCAATTAAATGTGTATCACAGTTACAAAATTCCATATCGTGAAGCAATTTTCTAATTCTATCGTCAAATATTATGGGATGATTTTTTAATCCGCAAAAGTTATATAATTGCGTCATAAAATTCTGATAATCCTTCAGTTCATCTCTATGGACAAATTGCAGCAATGCCTTCTGAAGCGGAACAATATCTTCATTTTCAAAAATATGATATTCTTTTCCCGCCATTATTTCATCTAACTGTTCAGCAATACTTGCAGCCGGTTCTATTATCATAGAAAAATGTACAGTATTTTTCGTCGAAAAACTATGCGGTATATTACGATTTACTACGATACACTTACATAAAACTTGTTCTCCTCCCACACTTATCTCTAATTGTTCTTCTATACTTAAAAATAACTGCATTGCCCAATGCTGATGTGACACTGCATCTATTTGATCAGTTATCATTGAAATTTTGTCTCTGTCCCAATATATTCTGTTAATAAAGCATTACCTCCCTCGGTGCTTGGCTTTCTTTTTTCCTGCCGTAAAGCATACTGGCGTTCCTTTTCCGCTTCCCGCTGCTCCCGACTTTTGGTTTTTCGTTCCAGTTTATTTTGCTCGTGTTGTAACTTAAGGCTTCGTAATAGAGATTATCAGGAGAAAAGAGCAGTCTTTTGGGCATCAGAAACTCCGATTTGATCCACGCCCATAAAAACTGCTCAGCGGTCATCCCGTTATATTTGACAAAGCCGATCAGGGCAAAGGGAGCTGCCCCTAAGATACACATCCAACTCAATGTTTCCGTGCCAAAGTGAGGACGGAGCAGAAAATACAAGCCTACCGCCACACCACAGGCAAGGACAGAAAAAATGAACTGCCTGAGCGACAGTCCAAAAAACATCGACTCCGTATAGTTAAGGATTTCTTTATTGATCTTGACTTCCAAATGAAAAGCACCTCCTTTTGGGCATAAAAAAATCGCCACCTGCAGTCAAGTGACGATTTTCCTTCTGATATTCTGTTGCTATTTGATCAGCCAACTGTAATCCTTGCGGCAGTCAAGGATATATTCTACATAAACCGTATCATCTTGGATTTGGTAAAGGACAAGATACCACTTTTCAATGAACATCTTGTGATATTTATTCGGCATGATATACAATTCCTCAAAGTAAGGGAAACGCTGCGGCATCTGCTTTAGAGAGCGCATCGCTGCCATAATCTCTTTCTTCTTTGCCGCCGCTGCCTCTTTATTGACCTGCGCCATAAAGCGGATATGCATTCCTAACATTCTTTTTGCTCTGTCGGAAACAATGACTTTGTACTTGCTGTTTGATACCATACGCTATACCTCTGCAATCACTTCATCAAGATAAGCGTCCAGTTCATCAAGCGTACAGCCAGTTCTTCCCGCCATCCTGTCCTCCTCGACCGCAAGCAGTTCCTCACGGAGTTTCAGCATCTTCTCCCTGCGGTTAAAGGTTTCAATATCCATAACGACTAAATCTCCCTCGCCATTCTTGGTAAGGAAAACCGGCTCTGCTGTCTTTCTGCACATTTCGGCAATCTCGTTGTAATTCTGGCGGATTGCTGCGGATGGACGTATATTCATAGCCACACCTCCCGTTTGTATTTGGTAGTATTATTCTAACCATATTATACTCATTTTATGCCACCGAGTCAATATGCGCAGAAAAATTTACAATTACAAGCCCATCATTTCACGGACAACACGGTCTGCCATTTTGACCGCCCCGACTAAGACGAGCATATTAAATACTAACTCCCCTATATAGCTCCATACCATCGACACCGCCGCAGCGTCCGGGTCAACCGCAGGCGGGGAAGCCGCAAAGAGGGAGAAGATGATACAGCCAAGCACGATAATCGCCCCTTCAAGGCAGACAGCGGCATAGGATTTAATAAAACTCTTGCCTACATTCTGGCTCGGCTCTCCCGCAAAGGTGGAGAGGGGGACGGGAGCGATGGCAGTATAAAGGTATAAGCGGAAAAACCGCCCGTAAACCGACATAATCATGATAAATGATAATACTGTCACGAAAAGCCCGCCGATCAGCGTGACCGCCCATAGGGGGATACTCTCAAAAAAGCCGCAGTCCTCGATAGCGTCCACGATTTCCTGCGGCAAAACAGTTTCACTTGCCGATCCAAAGCCTGCGGCGTTCATAATCGTTGAAATCAGCCCCTGCACAATCGTAAAGAGTGCCATCATTAGCTCCAAGCCATAGGTCACGACGCCTTTGGCAAGAGCGAAACGGATAAATAACTTTACAGCGTGTTCCGGCTTCCTAACCTCGGCAAAGCTGCCGCAGGTCTTGACCACGCCAACCACAAAGAACAGCACTAAAAGTGCAAGCCCGATTGCCTGCACCGCACCGTGAATGTCCACGATGACGCTCCATATCGTACCGCCCTTAAATTCCTCCGGGGACTGTGTGATGAGCTGCCAGATCTCCGCCAGTTTCTCATTCCAAGTGTTTAGGGCGTTCTGTAAATTCTGTACGACCCAGTTATCAGACACATAAACCACCTCCCGTTGTCTCTGGTCTGCTGTTTATTACAACATCACATGCGACTTCATTTCCCCAAGTGTCCCATCCGTTGGCTTTCTCACGGGCAAACAGCTCCAACCGTGGCAGTTCCCCCATAAGCTCGACAATCTTTTCTCTGGCTTCACTGGGTTTCTGGCTATGCTGACGCAGAGGACTGATGATAAACTGATGGACTCGGTTGGATTTCCTGCGGGGCTTTCCTCTTGTGGCAAGCAGGCAGAGTTCAGCGTTGCCCCTTGTCCAGAAGCCCAGACCAAAAAGCCATCCCTTGCCGCTTTTATTCTGTTTCAGCCAGACAAAAGCGACGGTCTTATATTTGAAGTCCCACGCCTTCATTACCTGCAATGCCTCTTGTAGCTGTGGGAAAGTCGCCCAAAGGAACAGCACACAGTCATCCGCAGCCACCGACGCCACATCGAGCCGACAGATTTCCTCCACGCTCATCGTGCTGTAATGGTGTTCCGCAGCCCCGGAAAGACTTTTCTGCTGATACCGCCACGGTGGGTCAGCATAGATGATGCCATATTTCTTTTGCGTTTCGATAAAAGAACCACCTCCTGAATGGGGAAAGGGGAACGGGAGCAGACAGACAAAGCCTGCTCCCGCATCCTTTCTCCCGGTTAAACCTGTGTTGCCTTAGCCTGCGATCAGGGTCAGGATTTCCTTAGCGAAAGTGATGATGACGCCGCCCGCAAGGGTCAGAAAACCATTCGCCCTCTGGGACGGGTCGTGGGATTTTAAGCTCAGACCAATCCGCACGATACCAAAGCCGAGCAAAATCATACCAATCGCACGGATCAGACCAAAGATAAAATCGGAAAGATTGTTGACGACGGTCAGCGGGTCACTGGCGGCAAAGGCGGTCGTGGTAAAGCAGGTCATGCAAAGCACCGCCGCCGCATAGACCGCAAACGCTTTCCTGCTCTTTCTGCCCATCGGCAGTTTCCCGGTTTCCTTGTTCTCATTGCGCTTGAAAATTCCCATAAATAAATCCTCCTTTAGATGTTGAATAATTCTTCCAAGTCCTCCTCGGACAGAAGTTCATAGGATGTGCTGACTTCCTCCAGTTTCACGGCGTCCTCTGGGATCTCACTGTCAAATACAATGGTCGCCACAGCCTTCGTCGGCTCTCCGTGGAGATAAGGCGGCTGACCGCCATCTGTTGTCAGCTTCACATTGGGGTGCTTTAGGATGTCATACTTCAAGTCCATCACGGGTCGCTCCCCACGGATAAAAAGGAGCGCATAGCGGTTATCGAGCATCCGTACCTCAGAAGCGTCCAAAAGCTCACGCCCTGAAATCTGGTAGTTGGTCGAATAGCTCCCGCTGCGCCCCTCGCTTTTCCCGTAAGTGTTCGTGTCAATGGTTTCCTTGCCTAAAAGCTCGGAAACATATTTGTGGGTGCTTTGCTCATTGCCGCCCAGATACAAAAAGCTGTCGCAATTACCTACAATGGACTCCCATTGCTTTTCAAACAGTGCCTTAAGCTGCGCCATGTTCTGCAGGATGATCGATACGGACACGCCTCTGGAACGCATAACGCTCAAAATTTTGTCAAAGTCGTCCGGTAGCGAAACATTGGCAAATTCGTCCATGATGAAATGGCAGTGGACGGGCAGGCTTCCCCCGTACTTGTGGTCGGCAAGATAGAAAAGCTGTTGGAAAAGCTGCGTGTATAAAATCGACACAAGAAAGTTAAAGCTCGTATCGTTGTCGGGGATCAGAGCGAACAGAGCCACCTTTTTCTCGCCCAGAGAGGGCAGGTCAAGCTCATCCGTGGCGGTAAGCCCCGCAAGGCTCTCCAGATTGAACTTCTCAAGCCTTGCGGCAAGAGTGATCTGGATGCTCTTTAAGGTCTTAGCCGAGCCAGAGTGATAATCCCGGTAGTATTTCAGTGCGATATGCTCCGGGTTTACCATCTCCAGACGGTCAAACAGCTCATCAAGAGGACTGACATAGCTGTCGTCGTCCTCCCGCACCTCGCCTGCCCGCAAAAGCTCCATGACCATCGGAAAATTCTGCTCGTCCGGGGGCGCTTCGTATTTCAGGTAAAAGATCAGGGACAGGAGCAACATACTCGCCGCTGTGTCCCAGAATGGGTCTTGGGACTGGCTGCCCTTTGGCGTGGTCGCTTTGAAAAGGTTGGTCACTAAACGCTGCACATCATTGTCGTCCCGCAGGTAGACAAAGGGATTGTAGCAATCGTCATCAGGATACCGTCAATACGCAGTCTGGGGTTTATCTGCCGCCTGACCTTTGACACCGTGCGAAGCAACAGCTCCAGACCTTTTGCAGAAAGATAGTGGGGCTGCGTCGGGATAACTACGCTGTCAGCCGCCGCCAGAGAATTGATGGTTATCATTCCCAAGCTCGGCATACAGTCGATTAGCACAAAGTCGTAATCCCTTTTGACCTCATTCACATAGGTTTTCAGGACACTCTCACGACTCAGGGCATTGATCAGCCTTACCTCCAGACCAGACAGCTCAATGTTGGACGGGATAAGGTCAACGCCTTCCTTGTGATGGATAATCCCTTGAGAGACATCAACCGTCTTATCGTCGATGATGTCCTGCATCACGGTAGAGAGGGTAAAGGGCAGGTCGTCAGGACGGTTATATCCCAACGCCATCGTAAGGTTTGCCTGCGCATCGGCGTCGATGAGCAGCACCTTGTTCCCCTGCTGTGCCAGTCCCACGCCCAGATTGACCGCTGTGGTGGTCTTGCCGACACCGCCTTTCTGGTTTGTCAGAGCAATCACTTTGCAGTTTGACATAGATGCGTCCTCCTTTCGCATAAATTTAGCCACCTTGTCAGGGTGGCTATGTAAAGTTCCGCAGAACGCAAAAAAGCCGACTGGCTTTGATACCAATCGGCTATGTAAAATCTTCAATATTCAGTTGTTGACTTTCGCTGCAAGCAGCTCTCGTATATCGTCCGTGTCCCACTTATCAGGGAACAGCACTGCCATTATCTGAAAAGCGTCATACAATCCTGCGATATATGCGTGGGTAGCATACTCAATATCTTGCTTGTCCCGACACTCAAGCAGGCGGTTACAGACTTTCCGCTGTTCGTCCGTCAAATCCAACTGGAGATAGTGCATTTCCGCAATCCCCTCATTCTCAGAGTCCTCCTGATAGGTTACGTCTGCTTCCAACAGCGGAGTGATCGTCTTTTCCCTCAGCGTTTCCACAGCTACCTTGAACAGTTCTTTAAATTCTACGCCATTCATCATACCCTCCCGCAATCGTGTTGTACTTTGAGTTTTTTCAGCGGTGCGCCCGTAACCTTAAAAATCAGTTCGTCAACGCAGTCCGCATATCTGCCTTGTGCAAGGAGCTGATTTTTCAGTTCCACAAGGCTATGTAACAGGATTGTCCTTTCATGGCTATCCAGATAAATGTGGAATTACTGTTCTCTCATACGAGCCACCTCCGCTTCTTCACTCTCATTATATGTAGGAATGCAAAGCAGCTCAAATGTGCAATCTTGGTAAAAAAATAAGCGTATCACTATCTCTAATGATACGCCCTTGTTCTAAATGACTTCAAAATGCTTTAAAGCATCTTTAATTGCCTCCACTTTCTCTGCTGTCGGATGTTTTCTCGGCTGTTTCAATTCTTCTACCGCATTAGGGGCATCATACATTGGCAAGCCCAAACTTTTCTTTACCTCTGCTATATAAGCGGTATGTACTTTGAAGCCATACTTCGCTTCTATGTATTCCTTTATCATTTTGTAGGTAACTCGCTCTTTCGGCTTGTACGCCTCGGCTCTTTTAGCGATATTATCAAGTGGCACCTTGCCCTCTCCCTCGCCAAACTCCACTTTTACGCTGATTGTGCTGTCAGGTTTTTTGTGGGAAAGCAGTACTACCGTCTCAGCGCGTCGACCACGACGAAACACCCTCGATCGAGGCCTGCGGCGAAGTCGAAAAGCTGCTCGGCATTGAAATCTGCAAAAACCTGTTCCTTTGCAACCGGCAGAAAACGCAGTTTACCCTGCTGCTCATGCCCGGCCGCAAGGAGTTCCGCACCAAGGAGCTGTCCGCGCAGCTGGGCTGCTCGCGCCTGTCGTTCGCAGACGCGGAACGCATGCAGGAATTCTTGGGCGTAACGCCCGGCTCGGTGTCCGTGCTCGGGCTGCTCAACGATACGGAAAAGCACGTCCGTTTGGTGATCGACCGCGATGCGCTCGCGCACGAATATTTCGGCTGCCACCCCTGCCGCAACACGACCTCGCTGCGCATCAAAACCGCCGATCTGACCGGTCGTATCCTGCCCGCGCTCGGCCACGAGCCGACCTACGTTAACCTGTAAGCCGAAAATCCTTGTTTCCGCGCCGCTTTGTTGCTATACTGAAAGAAAGTACGAAAGAAAGCAGGCGAACTATGGAAAGAACCTATATCATGCTCAAGCCGGACGCACTGCAGCGCGGCATCGCGGGTGAAATCATCGCGCGCATTGAGCGCAAGGGCTACCGCATCACCCACATGAAAACCATCCAGCTCGACGAACCCATCCTGCGCGAGCACTACGCGCACATCGTCGACCAGCCGTTCTTCCCGCCGACGGTCGAATATATGACGAGCGGCCCGGTGCTGGCAATGGTCGTCGAGGGCGAGAACGTCATTCAGGGCATGCGCACGCTGATGGGCCCGACCAAGAATGAGAACGCGATGCCCGGCACCATCCGCGGCGACTTCGCTTGCTCGACCACCTATAACGTGATCCATGGCTCGGACTCCCCCGAAAACGCGGAGATCGAGATCCGCCGTTTTTTCGGTGAGATCTAAAGCAAACCACACAAAAAGGACGTTTCCAAGATGGAAACGTCCTTTTTCTTATTCTTTTGTCTGCGCGTAGTAATCCGTATCCAGAATTGCATCGTTCACCTGCTGGAAACGTCGCGCAAAAGCGTTCATTTCGGACACCTCTGCATCTGTCATGCCGTTGTTCCAGACGATCTGTCCGTTTTTCGCATAGGCCTCATCGGTCAGCCAGCCGCCGTTCGGGAAGATGGCATAGCCCTCATACGCTGGGTCGAACGCGTCCCGCCCCATCGTATCCGGCACTTCCATCCCGAACAGATTGGCCAGCGTCGGCAGCAGATCGACGGTTTGCAGCGTCTTGGTCACGGTCTGCGGCGTGCAGCCTTCGTACCAGATAAAGCACGGTGTGCGCTCGAGCAGGCGGCCACCTGCAGCTTCGGAGTATTCCTCCAGCACCGCGCGGTCGGTCAGGCCGTAGGCATAGTGATCGTCATAGACGCAGATAACGGTGTTATCCAGCAGGCCATCCTCCTCCAGCCGCTCCAGCAGGCGCCTGAACATCTCGTCCGTCAGCCGCGCTTTGGCGAACAGGCCACCAATCTCATACGGACGGCTGTCGTCCTTGTATTCCGGGAACTGCTCGAGCGCATAGGTGGTCAGCGCGTCGATCTCGTCATAGCCGAGATGGCCGCTGTATGTGATCAGGAAGTCCGCGAACGGCTCATCCGCTACCATTGCGCCGTACAGTTCGTCGCAGTCGATCAGGAAACGGTCGACCGAGGCCTGCAAATCGTCCTCGGCGTAGGCAAGCGCAGAGTGATACTGCGCATAGCCAAACGCTTGGTGCATCGCGCCGCGGTTATAGAACTTGGCCTCGCTCTTATGGAAGGAATTCGCCGTGTAGCCCGCATCCGACAGCATGCTGCCGATCGCATACGGAAACGCGCTGCGGCTGAGCGAATAGGCGACATTGCCGTTCGCGTATGGGTAAATGCCGGTCTGTGCGGCGAACTCGGTGTTGAAGGTGTAGCCGTTGGAATACTGCGGCGTGTAAAACTCCGCAAAGTTAATGCCCTCGCGCTGCAAGCGTGCGAGCGTTGGTGTGTTTTCGTCGTTCAGGACGAAATCATCCACGCTCTCGAGCTGCACGAGGATCAGGTTTTTCCCCGTGAGCAGGCCAGTCATTTCGTTGTCCTCGTGCGCCGGGCGCTCCGCGAAGAACGCATCAACCTGCGCGCGTTTTTCCGCTGCGTCCGTATCCGGCCGGATCGACAGATATGCGTCCCGCACAACGAACTGATACGGCCCGGTCAGCGCAAGGTCATAGAACGATGAGGAAAAGTTTTCGTATTCATACCCGCTCGACTGCCACGAATCCCAGTCGAGGGTCTCGGGAACGGGCGCATACAACCGCGGCGCGACAAACTGCGTCAGCGCGAAAAATACCACGAGCACTGGACAGATGTGCCGCCGCGGCAGTTTTTCGGGCAGCCGCCACACACCCAGCGCGCCCCATGCCGCCAGCAGCACGACCACCAGCACAAAACGCCAGTCGATCAGCTGCCGGATATACCCTGCGAAATCCAACCCCTCACCCGCGAACAGGAAATCCGACAGGAACAGAAACCGGTCGAAAATGCGCCAGATGCCGTACTGCACCACTGCATATACCGCCCAAACAGCGTAAATCAGCCCGTACAACACGCGCCCAACCGTACGCCGCCGCGGCAGCAGGCACAGCGCTACGAACAACGCCCCGAAGCCGAGCGAAAACAGATGGGGCGCCGCCGCGTACAGCGGATACCACGCAGCGCATCCGGTCGCGGCGCGCAAGGTCAGGTCAAGCAGCCAGAACGGCAGCACCGCGCCCGCGACGCTGCCGCCCAGCCGCAGCAGTTGTTTTTTATCCATTCCAGAACCGTCCTTCCGTCTTATCTTGACAGTATACGGCTTTTTATGCAAAAATGCAACCTTTTCCGCCTCTTATACCGGATATTTGCGGAACAGGCCGGGGGAGATGCCCACATGCTTCTGAAAGCTGTGGATAAAGTTTTCCTCACTGTTATAGCCGGTAGCATAGGCGATTTCCTTGACCGACTGTCTGGTTGAAGTCAGCAGGTATTTTGCCCGGTCGATACGGCGCAGCACAATATATTCATAGGGCGAATAACCGGTACGTGCCTTGAACTGCCGCGAAAAATGCGAAGGGCTTAAACGGACAGCTTCCGCCACCTCCTGCACGCCGATCGGCTCGAACAGATGCCGGTTCATAAAGCGGATCGCCTGCGCCACATAGTCGCTCTCCCCGGACGTCTGCTCACCCTCGCCCAGCAGCAGGAGGCAGAGCAGACGGTGCAGCATCTGTGAACAGGCGGCTTCGCTCAGGCGCTCGTCTGCGGCGCAGCCTTCGAGCAGCGTGCCGAGCAGCTGGCCGACCGATGCCGCTGCCTCGGGCGCAAAGCACGGCCTGCCGCCGTGCGCCTGCAGGATGCGGCGATAGAACGCACGCGCGTTCAATCCGTTGAACAGCAGCCATGTAAATTCCAATCCATCCGACGCGGCATATTGATACGGTTCCTGACAGTCGAACAGCACGACCTGCCCCGCCGCCGCCAGCACCGGCACGCCGGAAAGCACAAGCTCCATCGCGCCGTCCTGAATCAGGAACAGCATGATATTTCGGTTGTGGTCGCCTTCCAGCGCGATCTCCGAACGATGACTGAAGGAATAACGCCTGTCGCAAAAGTAATGCCCGCAGCGCGTCGGATAGTAAAAAAGCTCGCGTGCAAGCGAAGATGGAGTGAAAAAGTACCGTTCAGATGTCTGATGGACACCGGCTTCGGGAATCAGCATGCCTCTCACGCTCCTTTGTTCCATCGTACCAGATACGTGCCTGCCGCGCAAGATAAAACAGCAGGATTTCGCAGGTTTTGGGCGGGTTGTATCATTGGCATCCGCTCTACGCCGCCGTATAATAGAGCCATCAAAAGGGCCCAAACAGAATACACAAACCATTCCGGCAAGGAGGGCAACACGCATGAAAATCGCATTTGACGTGGACGTACTGGCCAAGCAGATGTCCATCAACGACTATGTACACAAGGTAGCCGACTGGGGCTACAAATATATCGAGCAGTCCCCGCACCCGCGCATCAACCCGTTCTACAAGCACCCGCTGTTCTCCAAGGAGTGCGAGGAGGAGTACCGCCGCGCGCTGCGCGAGACAGGCGTCGAGATTTCGTCCTTTATCGTGGTTTACCGCTGGTCCGGCCCGACCGAGGAGCAGCGCCAACACGCAGTTGCCAACTGGAAGCGCATGATCGAGATCGCGGTCAACATGGGCGTTCCGGTCATCAACACCGAGTTCTCGGGCGATCCCAACCAGCAGGAGATCTGCAACGGCATGTTCTACAAGTCGATGGAGGAGCTGCTGCCCATCATCGAGCGCGAAGGCCTGCGCGTGGAGATCCAGTCCCATCCGTACGACTTCTGCGAGCTGAATGACGAGACCTGCGACATCGTCAAGTCCTTCCGCTCCAAGAACCTCGGCTATGTTTACTCGGCATCCCACGGTTTCTTCTACGATCAAGGCAAGGGCGACGTTCGCCACATGCTCAAGTATGCGGGCGACGAGCTGACCCACGTACTGCTCGCGGACACCTGGAACCAGACCAAGGACTGCCGCTACATCCTCAATCCGCCCTGGCTCAACAGCCGCGGCCGCGCGGACGTCACCATCCACCAGCACACCGCCATGGGCGAAGGCGAAGTCGACTTTGACGGCATCTTCGAGACCCTGCGCGACATGGATTTCGCCAACAAGCAGCTGGGGCCCGACGCACCCAAGGTTGGCGGCGACAACATCATCTGCGTGTCCTACTTCGGCTTCCCCGAAAAGATGGATAAGCAGGCTCCCGAAGCACTCGAACGCATCAAGCGCGAGCTGCTCTGATTCTCCGACACTCACTCTCTCTTATTCCTTTTTCTCTTCGGGTGATTCCCGAACACGCAAAAAGAGCGGCATTGCCGCTCTTTTTTGTTATAGATGGAAACGACGCTGGAACTCAGCCTTGATCGTCTGCCACTGGAACAGCATCAGCGCCGCGAGCGATAGGATCGCAAGCCCCGCGCACAAAAGCGACGGCAGCAAAACGCGGATACAGCCGCAGGCAATCAGGATGAGCGGCACCAGACCGACAGCGCAGGCGCTGATCAGCGGCCCCGCAAACGCGCGCAGCGGCAAACGGCACAGCACGGCGATCAGCAGCATCGCCAGCACGCCGACGATGCACACGCACGGCAGCACAAAGTCGATCGACCAGCCGCGCCACCCGGTCCACCAGTCCCACAGGACGGACAGCACCGGAATCAGCACGACCTGCCAGCCGAGGTTCTGCGTCATATCGCGGCGGTAGGCCACCGCGACCGCTGCCGCCAGCCAGACGCAGGCCGCGCCCGCCACGACGAACAGCGACCAGAGCACGTGAAAGCCTGTCGCGATATTGACCAGCACGCAGATGACGCTGACCGCAATCGCGAGCAGCGCAAGCAGGCGCAGCACAAAGCCGGTTGTGAACCGCGGCTTTTCCAGCGCGGGAAACACCTCGGTTTCCGGCTCTGGTGCGCCGGTGAGCTGTCCGCCGCACAGCGGACAGCAGGTTTTGTGACCGGCAACGGTCACTCGGCAGCTGGGACATCGCTGCATGGCGCTTCCTCCTCCCGATGATGTTCGTTGCTGCGGATCTCGATCTCGATCCCTTCATCAGCCAGCAGTTCAAAAAAGCGGCGCTGCACCTCGGTGTTCTCAAAGGCCGAGGTAAAGCCAAAATGCAAGCTGTTTCCAAACGAGCAGGTGCACAGCTGGGTCGCGCCGGTCGACATGAACACACCAAAGCCGCGCACATAGGGATGCAGCGCCTCCGGCAGACGGAATTTGCCGATATTGGACAGGGCGGCAGTCTCGCCGCGGTCACTGACCACACCCGACAGCCGCAGCACCGGATTTTTGAGCGCCAGCGGGATTGGCCGCAGCAGCGGGTTATGCTCGAGCGCCGCCAGACGGTTCATGCGCGCACCCAGCCGCTCGGGCGTGAGTTCCTCCTTAAACGCCGCGGCAACACACGCGGCAATATCTTCGATTTCGCCCGAACGCTTAGAAAAATCATAGCCGACACGGATCGTGCCGAAAAAGTTGCGTGTTGTTTGCGACGGGAAAAAGCCGCGCAGATCGACCGGGATGGTCAGAACCACCGGTCTTTTCTGCTCACGGACATACATATCGCTGTGGATTGCGGCAAACAGCAGCGCGGTCAGATAGACGGTCAGCGTCGTACCGTAACGGTGCGCCGCCTCAAGCACCTGCCGCACATCGGCCACACCCTCGATGATAGTCAGTCCGCCGTCCGCCCGGCGCACGCCGCGCAGGCGATAGGCGCGACCGAGGCTTTCACCCGTTGATTTTCCGCCCCCGTGCGGCTTGTAATACTTCTGGAAGCTGTCCGCCCAGCGCTGCGAGACCGATGCCTGCGGCTGTCCGTCCACGCCCGCCTCTGGGTGGCGCAGCGACAGATATGCAGTCATCAGCGACTCGAAAAACTCGATCGCACCCGCGCCATCAGCCAGCACATGATACATATCCAGATTGACCTTATGCCGCCAGTAGCTGATCCGGAACAGCAGGGACTGACTGCCTTCGTACAGCGCCGCACACGGCGGCGCATGCTCGGGTACGACCGACGGCCGCAATCTTGTCTGTTCAAGGTAATACCAGAACACACCGCGTCGCATGACCATCAGCAGATGGGGGTAGCGCTCGAGCGTGTGGTCCAGCGCGGCCTGCAGCACATCAGGTGCGACCGGCTCGTTCAGCTCGCAGGACAGGCGGAACACGCCCGTACTCGATCCATGCGAGGTCGGCGGAAAGATCTTGGCTGCATTATCCAGCCGGCTCCATCTTAAATTTTTCTGGTGTCGTTTGTCGTTTGACATGCAATCGACTCTCCATTCAGGAATTTTGCAATCAGATCATAAGTATGCCGCACCATTGGGAAGCGCGCGGGCAGCGAGAAATAGCCGTGCAGCGCGTCCGGCATGCGGTACATCTGCACATTGTTCCCTGCCGCTTGCAGCGCGTGAGCATACGCCTCGCCCTCGTCGCGCAGCGGGTCGAACTCTGCGGTAATGACCAGCGTGCGCGGCTGATGGGACAGGTCGGACGCGCACAACGGTGCGAAATACGGGTTTTTCTGGACGGATTCATCCCCGCCCGCATACAGCGCCATATAGTCCTGCACCCGCTTGGCGGTCAGCAGATAGCCTGTGCCGTTTTCCCGCACCGAATCAAAGCGGGAATCGGGCGAATGGTCGTAATAGGTTGCAGGATACAGTAAAATCTGCTGCGAGACCGCAAACTCGCCGCGGTCGCGCGCCATAAGTGACACCGCCGCCGACAGATTTCCGCCCGCCGAATCACCGATGAGCGTGATCTTGTGCGAGAGGACACCGAACTGCTCGGGATAGCGATAGACTTCACGCGCGGCGGCATAACAGTCCTCCACGCCCTCCGGGAATACATGCTCAGGCGCGAGACCGTACTCCACCGAGGCCACACGGCAGCCTGTACGGTTTGCGAGGTTGCGGCAGACCGCGTCGTAAGTGTCCACACTTTCGAGCACCCAGCCGCCGCCGTGGAAAAACAGCAGCAGCCGCGCGCCGGTCTGCTTTTTGGGCGTATAAATACGCACACGGATCTCGCGGCCGTCCCGCTCGATCTTGTGATCCCACAGATGATAGAGCGGCGCAAGCGGTTTGCGCAGGCCGCGCACCGCGCGCTCAACCTTATAGGTTTTTTCCACGTCGATGTTGGCCGGATAGCTCAGCGCGCGCAACGCCGCACGCATCGCTTTACTGATCGCCATTTCATCCCCGCCTCGTTTCTTTTCCAGTATTTCACCCTTAGTATACCACAGCGGTTGCCCCGGTGCAAAACAAACCCCTTTAACACTTATTTAACAACCACCGGACTTTTTTCTCTTGACGAAACCACCCTGCGCTCCGCATAATAGAAGTAGCATGAAAACACACCGAAAGGAGAACAAAAATGAGTGTAAACCTCGAATTGCTCCGCGAGAAAAAAGGCTTTATCTGCGATATGGACGGTGTGATCTATCACGGCAACCGTCTGCTGGAAGGCGTAACCGAATTTGTCGACTGGCTGCAGCGGGAAAACAAAAGCTTCCTGTTTCTGACCAACTCGTCCGAGCGCTCGCCGCTTGAATTGCAGCAAAAGCTCGCCCGCATGGGCCTTGAGATCGGCGAGGAGCACTTTTATACTTCCGCGCTCGCAACCGCAAAATTCGTCGCCAGCCAGAAGCCCGGCGCCTCTGCCTATGTCATCGGCGCGCCCGGTCTGGTCGGCGCGCTGTATGAAGCGGGCATCGTGATGAACGACGTCGACCCGGACTACGTCATCGCGGGCGAAACCAACACCTATAACTATCAGACCATCCTCAAGGCGGTCGATCTGGTCAACAAGGGTGCGCGCCTGATTGCGACCAACTCCGACCTGACCGGCCCCTCCGAGCAGGGCATCATTCCGGCCTGCCGCGCACTGGTCTCCCCGATCGAGCTGGCGACCGGCAAGCAGGCGTATTACGTCGGCAAGCCCAACCCGCTGATGATGCGCACCGGTCTGCGTCTGCTGGGTGTCCACTCGCATGAAGCCGTCATGGTCGGCGACCGCATGGATACGGATATCGTTGCGGGCATTGAGACCGGTCTGGACACCGTTTTGGTGCTGTCCGGCTGCACGACCCGTGCTGAGGTCGAAAACTATGCCTACCGTCCGCACTATATCTTAAATGGTGTCGGCGACATCCCGCCCGCAGAATAAGCTGCAAACCACAGACAGCCCGCCAAAAGCGGGCTGTTTTTTTGTGTGTGCGGATAAAATTCGGACAATTCCGTGCTATACTGAAAGCAACAAAAGGAGGGGGATCGACATGGCGGGACATATTCTTCTGGCAGAGGACGACAAGGCGCTGTCCGCGCTCATACAGGACTTTTTCCGCGCGGCGGGCGTTGCCGTCACCCCGGCATATGACGGCGAGCAAGCACTTACGCTCGCACAGGAACGCAGCTTTGACTTGCTGGTGCTGGACGTGATGATGCCGCAGCTGAACGGGCTCGAGGTCTGTCAGGCCGTGCGGCGCGAGAGCGATGTGCCGGTGATCTTCGTCACCGCGCTCGGGCAGGAGGGCGACACACTCGCGGGCTTCCGCGCGGGCGCGGATGATTACGTCACAAAGCCCTTTTCCTTCCCCGTGCTGGTCGCCAAGGCGCAGGCGCTCATGCGCCGGGCGCGCGGCCTGCGGCTGGGCGAAACCGAGCTGGGCTACGGCAGCATTCTGCTGGACACCGCGACACACGTGGTCACGGTGGACGGCGCGCCGGTATCCTTGCGCCCCAAGGAGGCGCAGATTTTAGAGCTGCTGCTGCGTGAGCAGGGGCGCACGGTGTCGCGCGACCTGCTGATCGAACGCGTGTGGGGCGTGGACTTCGACGGCGACGAGCGCATGGTCGACCGCCATGTGGCAGGGCTGCGCCGCGCACTAGGCACGGCAGCGCAGCACATCAAAGCGGTCTACGGCAAAGGCTACCGATTGGGGGGATCGTGATGAAAAAGCTTAAGAAATTCTGGCTGCGGCGCAGCATTGCAACACGGCTGACGGCACTCGCGGTATTGCTGCTGACAGTGACAACCGCGTTCCCGCTGCATCATGTCTGGCGTGTGACACGGGATTCCTATATCTCTAATCAATTTAACCTGTGTGCGTATCAGTGTCTGAATGCGGGAGATTGGCTGCGGCAAGCAGGCTATACCTCCCTCGAAGATATGCCCACCGCTGGCTCGGACGAATACTGGCTGATGCGCGAACGCTTGTACAAAGCGGGCTATTCCGATCCAAATCTTCCGGTTGCACTGTCTATCTATGACCCACAAAGTACCGTCTATTATTATATGCCGCCGTTTTTCACCCTGATTGCAGAGGATGCCTCGAAAATCTCTTTTGTAATCGATATTGGGCATTTTTCTGAAGAGAACATCCGCACGTTGAGAGAACTGGCCGAAAGCGAAGCATTGACCGCCTACGGTGTCCGCTCACAAAGCGGCATCTTTTTCCCGAATCGGATCATCACCCGCGGCGGTCGCGTTTACCGCTCCCCCGTTCCAATCGAAGAACGTGACCAATGTTCCATCATTGGCAGCTATGCCTATGAGGATGATATTTTGGAAAACCAGCTCTTTTCCCGCACATTTCTGCAGCGCATCGATCCGACCAGCACAGGCGGCATCCTGCTTACGCCCAATACTGTAGGGCATTACCGTGACTACGGCGCGTTTTATGTGCTCAGCGCTACCACCAGCAACTGTACTGTCGCTATTCTCAGCCGCATAGGCGGCACGATTGCGTTAACACTCGCGTTGCTAGCACTGTCTCTGTGGCTGCTACACCGGCAAATCCGGCGCACAGTCACGCAGCCCCTATGGGAGACCACCCGGCAGGCGCGGCTGGTCTCGACGCTGCAATTCGACGAATTCCACCCCGACACCGCCCGCGGTGACGAGATCGGCGACCTCAACCGCGCGCTCGCGGACATGGCGGGCGACCTACACCAGCGCTGGGACAGCGAGCGCGACCTCGAGGACAAGCGGCAGCAGTTCGTCGCCGCGGCGAGCCACGACCTCAAGACCCCGCTCGCGCTGATCGGCGGCTACGCCGAGGCCATCGCGCAGGACATTTCGCCCGCGGAAAACGCGCGCTACCTCGCCGCGATCGAGCAGGAGACCGGACGCATGAACAGTCTGGTGCGTGAAATGCTGGACTACACCCGCCTTGACCGCACGGCCGAGTTGGAGCACCGCACCACCATCGACCTTTCCGGCATCATCCACAGCCTTGTGGATGAATATGCACCGCTGTTTGAGCGCCGCCGCCTGACCGTGGATATCGCGTCCGGTGTGCGCATCCGCGGTGATGAAACGCTGCTGCGCCGCGCGTTCGGCTGCCTACTCGAAAACGCCGCAAAATATTCGTCCGAAAACGGGCGCGTCGCTGTCACGCTGCGCAAAAGCGGCGGGCCGCCCTTCTCGGTCGAAAACGACTGCGACCCCATCCCGGAAAGCGAGCTGCCGCGCCTGTTTGAAATGTTCTACCGCGGCGACAAAGCAAGAGACCGCGCGGGCGGGCATGGCTTAGGTCTTGCGATCACGCAGAAGATCCTTACGCTGCATGGTCTGACCTGCCATGCAGAAAACACAAAAACCGGCGTGCGCTTTTATGTCACAAGCCGGTAAATACGGCGAAGGCCGTCCCCTCAGGGACGGCCTTCCTCCGCTCTCTCTTCTTTTCTGCGTACCGTGAATCCATACACTTCCGCACGGACATCCTCTTCAATGTCCTTTTTGCTTCTCTTGCGGCGATCCAAATGCGAAATATACAAATACTTTCGAATTACAAACAATACGCCAACAGACAATACTGCCAACAGATTTTCCAAAGGCGTCGTATGCTCCACAACCATCTGACGGGCAATCGCAAGCAGCATCACGTCAACCACTGAGTCGATCGTATAGCTGGTGATCATCTTAATCAACTCAATGCCGATGATAATCAGGCACGCGTCACTCAAACGCTCCTGAAAATACTCCGGCACATGCAGCATCTGATCCATTTCCGTCGTACATACCAAGCCTATACTGCCGATGACACAGGCCAGCAGGATGATCAGACCCAAAACAATCTCAACGGCAGTTGCCGCAGTAGATATCTTGTCGCGCAAATCCGAATTCATCTTTTTCTCCTTCATTCCTCATTTTCCATTCCAGTCTCAATTAGTATAGCAAAATTGTCCGCCGACTGCAACAGCCGGCGGACAATTTCCGTGGGAAAGGGACGATATTCTCGGAATTAAAGCTTTTATGTCAGCCGATGCCGCCCCAAGCGATGCCGAGCACAAAGCACAGCACGCAAAGCGGAACAAACACATACTTGCCGAACGGGATAAACCACTTCATAACCGGTTTGTCCGAGCCTAACTGCGCGGCTCCAATCGCAGTCTCCTTCTTCATGACCCAGAAGAACATGATACCCGCAGTCACTGCGCCGAGCGGCAGAATGTAGATCGAAACCATATCCATCCACTGCGAGGTCCAAGGCTGGATGACCAGCGCGATAGCCAGCGAGACCGCATGGATGATCACGGTCGGGATCCAGCGTTTGAGCTTGAACTGATCCTGCAGGAAGTTGATCGGCACCTCAAGCAGATTGATGACCGAGGATACACCTGCAAACAGGATTGCGACGTAGAAGAAGATAACAATCAAGCGAGCGATGCCGCCCATGCCGTTGAATACGGGGAGAACGTAGATGAACATCAGACCAGGGCCGCCGCTACCGAGATCGGCGCCGGCAGAAGCCATCGCAGGGATCACGACGAACATCGCCAGCAATGCAGCCGAGGTGTCCATGATCGCGCAAATGATAGCAGACTGACGAATCTTGACGTCGCTGCCCAGATACGAGCCGTATACGACCGAGCCGGAGCCTGCCACAGACAGCGAGAAGAAGCACTGACCGAATGCATAGACCCAAACCTCCGGATTGAGCAGGCCAGCCGGGTTGAGGGTGAAGATGTACTTATAGCCAGCTTCGGTGTCCGGGATAAACACCATGACAACGGCCAGAATGACAAACAGCACATACAGCGCGGGGATCATGATCTTACAGGATTTCTCAATGCCGCCCGCAACGCCCATGACCATAACCAGCAGCGATACGATCACGCCGACGATAATCCACATGTTGTTTGCGCCGCCGGTCGAGAAAGTCATCTGGATCGCTTCGCCTAGGCTACTTGCCTCGGGCGCGACCGCACCGAAGGTACCGCCGATGATATTCATATCCTGACCCATCGCGGTCAGTTCGCCGGTAAGCGCCATCTTGACGTAGTAGAACACCCAACCCATGATGACTGCATAACCGGTCGCCAGACAGAACGCGCCGACGATCGGCACTGCGCCCAGCCATTCACCGATCGACTTGGGCTTGCCGCCGTCCTCCATTGCCTTTCCGAACGCACCGGACGGGCCGCTCTTGGCCCAGCGGCCGAGCGAGAACTCCTCCATCATGCCGGACTGACAGATGATAGCTGCAAAGATGAAATACGGAATGAGGAAGGTCAAGCCGCCATACTTGGAAACCAGCATCGGGAAGCGCCATACGTTCGCCATGCCGACACACGAGCCGACCGCGGCCATGATAAAGCCCCACTGAGACTTAAAGCCGTCTGTCTTTACGGTGCTCTGATTATTACTCATACTTTACACCCCTTTTTTATACCGATATCCGGTAAATAAAAACGCCTGCGGAACTCTTTACTTTTCCGCAGGCGCCTTTGCCTAGTCGTTCCTGTACTCTTTCCACGCGGCACAGGTTACGCCCATATTGTATTCCTCAGATTACTTCTCTTCGTTCGGGTACGGCTCGAGGAACGCATGGAAGTGACGCATCGGCAGCTTGTGACCCCAGACAATACGCATGTTCGGGATGGACTCGCGATCCTCATACAGCGCCTTGACTGCTGCGATAACATAGTCCAGATGCTCCTGGGTCAGACGGCTGCGGTCGATCGCGAAGCGAACAACGTTTGCCAGCTCTGCCTGCTGCTCCGGCGTCTTGAGGTCATATTCCATGGAGTAGTCGCCCAGCTCGGAGACACGGATACCATAGCGGCGGATCAGTTCAAGGCTGAAGCCCTCGCCCGCGAAGGTGTCGTGACCGCGCTTGCCGTCGAAGAATTCATCCATGTTGATGTATACAGCGTGGCCGCCTGCCGGCAGGACAACGCCCTTAACGCCAGCCTTGTAGAAGCCTTCTGCCAGATAGTTGCACTGTGCAACGCGCTCGTTCATGTAGTTGAAGTCGCAGCTCTCGTACAGGCCAACTGCCAGAGCCATGATGTCACGGCCGGACATGCCGCCGTAGGAGTCATTGCCGTAGCAGGAGATCTGCTTAACCTTCAGGGTAACGCCAACGTCGGTGATCAGGTTGCCGTTCTCGTCAAAGTCGGAGAAGTTCTTCCAGAACAGGCCCTTATCGCGGAATGCCAGCATACCGCCCATATTCGCATGGCCGTCCTTCTTAGCGGACATGGTGAATACGTCGCAGTACTGGAACATCTCGGTAGCGATCTCAGCGATGGACTTATCAGCATAGCCTTCCTCGTTCATCTTGATGAAGTATGCGTTCTCAGCCCAACGTGCAGAGTCGAATACCAGCGGGATATTGTACTTATGCGCAACGCGGTTGATTTCCTTCAGGTTCGCCATGGAAACCGCCTGGCCGCATACCGGGTTGTTGGTGATGCAGGTGAAGATCAGCGGAACGTTCTCCGGGCCGACAGCCTGAATCAGCTGCTCGAGCTTCTCGATGTCCATGTTGCCCTTGAAGGGGTTCTTCTCGTACTTGCCGCCTTCGGGTACTTCGTACAGCAGTTCCTTGTTGTACAGGTTACGCGGAACCGAACCCATCTGCTTGATGTTGCCCTCGGTGGTATCGAAGTGGCCGTTGGACGGGATGGTGAATACCTTACCCGGATGACGGCGGGCGAGGATGTTACGGACGATTTCCATCAGGACGGACTCAGCGGCACGGCCCTGCTGGATGATAAAGGTGTTCGGACGCTCCATCTGCTTGGCGCCGCCGTTGAACAGGCCGCCTTCGTACTCGCAGAGGTAAACTTCGTCCATCATCTTCTCAACATCGCGGCAATCGGTGCGCACGAGGTCGATGATCTTCTTCCAGTTCTTCTCGCCGCCGCGCTCGAAGATGTCGCGGAAGGTGTCGAGCAGAACATAATAACCAGTGTTGCGGCCGTAAGCCTCGTCGCCGAGGAACAGGGACGCCCATTGCTGGTTGGTCATAGCGGTGGTGCCGGAGTCGGAGAGCATATCAACGGTCAGCATGCCGGCCGGGAACGCAAATTCGTTCCAGTGGGTCGCGTTCAGGGCACGCTCGCGCTGCTCGATCGTTACTTCCGGAATATCACGGACTGCAAAGGTGTAGTGGTGCGGAGCGGGAACATTCAGCGGATAGTTTGCCATTTTCTTGTCCATATTCTTTACCTCCATTATGCTGGCGCTTTGCGCCGTTATGTTTAGAGGATACCCCGGTCATCGATTGCATGCTTCCCACCACATGCAATTCCGACTGGCGGACAGTATCTTTCACTAATGTGAACCGAATTAATTACAGGGCCGCGATTACTTCAATCTCGACCAGCGCATCCTTGGGCAGGCGCGCAACTTCAACAGCGGAACGTGCCGGGTAGCTGCCCTCACCGAAGAAGGTCGCATACACCTCGTTCATCGCGCCGAAATTATTCATATCACTCAGGAACACGGTCGTTTTAATGATCCGGTCCATGCCAACGCCGGCCTCAGCCAGAATCGCCTTAACATTCTCCAGCGACTGCCGGGTCTGTGCCGCGATCCCCTCGGGGAACGCACCGGTCGCCGGGTCGATCGGCAGCTGACCGGAGGTGATGACCAATCCGTCTGTTGCGACAGCCTGTGCATACGGGCCGATCGCTGCAGGCGCAAGGTCTGTACTGATGGTTTTTTTCATCCTTTGCACGCCTCCTTTTCTGAGATAAATTTATCATCAGAAGAATAATTTGTCAAGTGGCTTTTGTGCATTTCGTACGATAGCGCAGAATTTTTCATCGCTTTTGTGGGTATCTTACATAGGTTTTGTCAAAATTGCATAATAACTTTTTCTCTTAATTGTGATAAATTATTCTCACTCCTTTTGCAAAAACCGACTTTTTGCGTTATAATAAAATCACAAGCAAAAAAACCTTCTGATTTTTGAAAATGAGGTGAGCGTATGGCCAATCCACTGCTGCAACATTATATTAAGCTGACAGAATTTCTCGGTCACGCGCTTGGGCCGGACTATGAGGTCGCGCTGCACGATCTGACAGACAAAAACCGCTCGATCATCGCCATCGCCAACAACCATGTCAGCGGGCGAGAGGTCGGCGCGCCGCTGACCAACGTCGCGCTCAAGATCCTGATGGACAAGAGCTATGAGACGCAGGACTACCGCCTGCACTATTGCGGGGTTTCCGCCGCGGGCAAAACGCTGCGCTCGTCGACGCTGTTCATCAAGCAGAACGGCCGTCTGATCGGCATGCTTTGCATCAATTTTGACGACAGCCGCTATCAGGCTGCCAGCGAAAGCATCCTGCGCCTGTGCCATCCGGATAATTTTGTGCAGGATCACTGCACGCCCGCACAGTCCGCTTCCGGCGCGGAAGCGGTGCAGGCCGTTCCTGCCACGACCGAAAGCTTCCACAACTCGATCGATGCAGTCGCCGGCGACGCGGTCGGCCGCGAGCTGGCACGTCTGGGTGTGACCGCCGACCGGCTGACACCGGACGAACGCATCCAGATTATTTCCTCGCTGGAAACAGGCGGCATCTTCCTGCTCAAGGGCGCGGTCAAGGACGTAGCCGACGCGCTGCATTGCTCGCAGGCAAGTGTTTACCGATATCTGTCCCAAATCAAGAAAGACGAAACCTGATCCCCTATCCCGCACAAAAAATGAGCGCAGCGCGCTCATTTTTTGGCGATATCAGAAACGGAGGACTGAAATGCTGATTCCTGTCACCGCGGCCGATGTACCCGATTTTCTGACGGCCTGCACCCACGAACATGTATTCGGCTCGCGCATCCGCACCGCGATGCGTGCGCATGGTCTGGGCGATCCCACCGTACATTTTTATCTGTGCCGCAAAGGGCGCGAAGCCGCCGCAGCGCTCTCGCTGGCGGATGGCGTGCTGACCATCTCGGCAGATGAGCGCGCCGACGCCGCACCGATCGCTGAACTGATCCAGCGCATGGATGTACATGAAGTTGACGCCAGCCACTCCCTGTGCCAGACGCTGCAAGGGCATCTGGGCGGAAAGATCGAAAGCTCCTATTTCATGGTTTACCGCGGCACGCCGCAGCCGATCGACTGCCCGGACATCGTCCCCGGCGACAAGCGCGCCGTGTTCGATGTGCTGCAGCGCAGCCACGAATATTACCGCACCCATCTGACCTATGACACATGGGCGGCCGATCTTGACCTGCGTCTGTCACGCGGGCTGGCCGAGCTGTATCAGCTCATATCGGATGGACAAGTCATCGGCACGGGCAGCATCGTATCATGGGACGCGGAATGTGGCGTGATCGGCGCAGTCGCCGTTGTGCCGGAATACCGGCACCGCGGACTGGGTGCGCGTATCACCCGCTTCCTCGTGCAGCGCATCCGCGAGGCGGGCAAAACCCCGCGGCTGGTTTCCGGTTATGACGAAGTTGCCGAGCTGTACCGGCAGATCGGCTTTGCGCCCTGCGGACGATGGGGCGAACTTTACTTATAGGAGGGTTTAACCATGCAATACATTGATCTGCGAAGCGATACCGTCACCCAGCCGACGCAGGCCATGCGTGACGCGATGGCCACGGCCGTCGTCGGCGACGACGTATTTGAGGACGACCCCACCCTGAAAGAGCTGGAAGCTTATGCCGCAGAGCGGCTGGGCAAGGAGGCTGCACTGTTTGTCACATCCGGCATGCAGGGCAACGCCTGCGCACTGATGGCGCACACCCGCCGGGGCGATTGCGTCATCATCGACCCGCACTCCCACATCGCGGAGCACGAGGCCGGCTCATATGGCCAGCTCGCCGGTGTGTCGCTGCGCTATCCCCAAACCGTCAACGGCACAATGGAGCCTGCATCCGTCCGCGCCTGCCTGACCGATGACAGCGACGTGCAGGTCGCGCCCGCAACGCTAGTCGTCGTCGAGAACGCGCACTCATCCGGCGCGGTCGTTTCGCTCGACAATATGCGCAAGATCTATCAAATTGCACACGAAAAGGGCGCGTCCGTGCATCTGGACGGCGCGCGCCTGTTCAACGCCGCAACCGCGCTCGGCATTGCCGATGTGCGCGAGCTGACCCAATACTGCGATACCGTTATGTGCTGCCTGTCCAAGGGACTTTGCGCCCCGGTCGGCTCTGTGCTGGCGGGTCCAAAGGATTTGATTTGGCGCGCACGCCGCGCGCGCCGTATTCTGGGCGGCGGCATGCGGCAGGGCGGTTTCCTCGCTGCCGCAGGACTGGTCGCGCTGCGCGACATGACCGGCCGTTTACAGGAGGACCACGACAACGCCAAATTCCTTGCCTCCGCGCTGGACAGCATCGACGGTGTGCAGGTGTTCCACGACCGTCTGGATATCGACATGGTGTTCTTCACGACCGACTGGGATGAAGAAAAAGCCGCGCGCTATCCGGCCTATATGCTCGAGCATGGCGCCAAGGTCACAGGCTGCATGGGCGGCGAATACCGCATGGTCTGCCATCACGGCATTACGCGCGCGGACTGCGAGCAAACTGCAGCGCTCGTGCGCGCCTTCGCTGCGGAGGGCTAACCCATGCCCAATCATTATATCCGGCGCCTGCTTTGGCTGGTTGCCGGCATGCTCGTCAGCGCGGTCGGCATCACGATGATGCTGCAGGCGAACATCGGCCTTGAGCCGTGGAGCGTACTGCAGCAGGGTCTTGCGCAGACCCTCGGCATCACTTACGGCACCGCTTCGATGATTGTTGGCGCAGTCGCCATCGGCGCGGCTGTCCTTTGCGGGGAGAGCTTCGGCTTCGGCACGATCATCAACATCATCCTGTGCGCCGTTTTCATTGACGGACTGCTCTGGCTGGGCTGGATTCCGCAGCTGCACTCACTCTGGGCAGGCATCCTGCTGCTGCTTGCCGGGCTTGAACTGCTCGCGCTGGGCACATGGATGTACATGAAAAGCGCGCTCGGCGCAGGGCCGCGCGACGCGCTTATGGTTGCGCTGGCGCGCAAAACCGGCCGGTCAGTCGGCCTGTGCCGCGCAAGCGTCGAGGTTTTCGTGATTATCGCCGGCTTTCTGCTCGGCGGGCAGGTCGGTATCGGTACGGTGATCTGTGCGGTTGGCCTTGGTTCGCTGTTCAATATCAATTTCCATCTGCTTGGTTTCCGCGCTGCCGAGCTGCATCAGGAAAATGTTGCGGAAACCCTGCAAAACCTGCGGAAAGCGAAACAATAACAAAAAAGGAAGCCTTTTGGCTTCCTTTTTTTCATTTATCCCTGTTCCAGCGCGCGCATTGACACAAATGTATCCGCGCCGAAAATGTTGGTCCCGTCCACGTCCTGTAAGGTCAGCAGTCCGGTCGCACGGTCGACATAGGCCATCAGCCACAAGTCAGCGCCGATTTCCTGACGGCCATCATACCGCTCAGGCTGCGCACCGTCATAACCGCTATTGTCCATCGTCAGGCAAAGCGTCAGCGAATCGTATTGATCGGGAGGATAGTTGTCATCGTAAAGCTCTTCCTCCGGATAATTGTACACGCACCAGGTATATCCGATTTCGTCATAGGTACCTGTTCCATCTTCGATCATCAGCGTGTAATTGTCGTACTCGTCGACCCACAGCTTGACAGTGGCTCCGTCGGACAACGTGCCCATCGCATAGTCTCCCAGCAGCTCATGCAGCCGGACATACACGTAGGTGTAATTGTCCACATCATATTCGTAAGTACCGCCCGGCGTGTAATACACCGTGTCATCTTCGTAATCATCCCAGAGATCCGGGTCCGGCTCGGCCGCACCCCAGCCTGCGTCAGCCACAAAGGTGTCGAAAACACCGGCATAATGCTCGGCAATGTCCCCCACCACGGATATGATACCCGGCAGGAGATTGAGCAGCACAACAACCACCACAACAACTACCGCGGACTTGCCCTTGCTCAGACCAGGCTTTTTGTCCCGCATCGGCTTGGCACTTGGCCGCGCCTTCTGTGCGCCCGTTTTCGCCTTACTGGCACGCGGACGCGCCTTACGGTAATCCGGCGCATCCTCCAGCTGGCGTTCCCGCCATACCGCCGCCTTTTTTTCCAGCTCACCGACTCGGCCGCGAACGCCGGCACGTGCACCGCAGATCGGGCACTCGCGATCCTCATCCAGATAATTGACGCCGCAGTTCTGACACTTCATACGCCATCCCCCCTTCTCTGTTTTCATCATAGCAGAGAAGGAAGATGCGCGCAAGTTTATTTGGGCAAATTCTGTAACAGCAGGCCGATCTGCGCCGGCTCGATCACGCGCAGGCCGTCCTGTGTGACCGGCGCTACCGTCACCCCTTGTCCCACATTGGGATGCAGGGTAGAAGCGCCGAAATCCAGCACAAACAGTGCCATCAGCAGCACGCAAACCATCCGCAGCCGTGCATGCGACACGCGATGGAACGCCCGCAGCAGCATGGGTGCCGCCATGTACACCGCCGCGCAGCAGCCCAGCCCAAACAGCAGCGATGTCAGCGGGCTGATCAGCCCGTCAATATTGAGCGGATACCGGCTGTAATCCCACCAGCGCTGCCCATATACCGCCAGCAGATATTTGCCTGTTGCATACTCGATCCCGGTGGAGAGGAGCATGCCCAGCGCACACACCACAGGCGGCCGCGCCGCAAACCGCCCAAGCAGCATGACGGCCGCCAGTCCGCCTACGCCGTAGATCGGCAGCCACGGGCCGAGCATCGTGCCGCGGTTGACCAGCTCACCATCCAGCAGCACATGCAGCGCAACCTCCCACAGCCAGCCCGCCGCGGAAAATACCAGAAACAGCCCGGTATACTCGCAAACCGTGCAGCCCCCTGCCGCACGCACTTTATCCCTTCTGATAGCCATCCTCATTGCCGCTGTCATGTTCCTCTCCTCCTTCTTTCTGCTCTCTATCCATTTTCTATCCTACCGCAGGATTCTTTCGTTCCTACGCACAAAAATCTTAAGATTTTCTGTTGGTTCACCCCAAAATGGGTGCAAAAAGGGACGCGCGGAAGCGCGTCCCCCGTTTCCATTCCGGTTATTCCAGATTGAGCCGGTTTTTCAGCACATAATACGTCCCGCCGTAGCAGATCGCACCCGGTACTGCGGTCGCAAAGCAGAAGCCCAGCAGCACGCCGTGCAGCAGCGTTTTCTGCGGCACACCGGCCAGCATGCCTGCGATCGCTTCCATCAGCGTCTCAAGCGGCCCATTGAACACACCGACCAGCACGAAGCTGAGTACGAATTGTGCCACGGTCGACAGCACGAAGTACCACACGACCGACATCAGCACACGGTGCTTTTTGGCCAGATGGCCGAGCGCCATGCACAGGTAGAGGTAGAGTACACCGCTGACCGTGCTCAGCACCAGCAGCAGGACGCCCTCGAACAGGTAGCCCAGCGCGTTCGGGTCGTCGGCGATGGCGCGTCCCAGCTCGCCGAACACCATGCCGATGCCGTAGAGCAGGTTGGTATCCGCGCCGAGGATGGAAATGCTCAGCAGCGCGACCAGCCCACTCAGGCAGCAGATGGCTACCGCGACGATTACCTTGCTCCAGATGTGCTGCGCGACCGTGACCGGCAGCGTGAACATCAGGTAGCCCTCGTCGCCCAGCAGGTTTTTGTAGAACCGCTGGATGAGGATGACGGCTGTCACGACGAATACCGCGACGAGCAGCGCGAAGAACAGCATGGCGAGGATCGCGCTCGGGATACCATTCATAAAATCCTTTGCGCGCTCGGTCGTCATCACTGCGCTGACTACGCTCATCAGCAGCATCGCGCCGTACAGCGGCAGGCAGATGCGCGCGCACGCCTTCCATTCATATTTCAGCAGCTTCAGCATGCGAACACCTCCCTAAACAGCATATCAACCGACTTTCCGTGCTCCTCGCGGATCGTATCCACGCTTTCATGCAGCGTCATCACACCGTTTTTCAGGAAGATGACCTCGTCGAGCACCCGCTCAATGTCTGCAATCAGGTGGGTAGACAGCAGCACCGACGCATCCTCGCTGTAATTTGACAGGATCGTGTTGAGGATATAGTCGCGCGCCGCCGGGTCAACACCCGCGATCGGCTCGTCAAGCAGGAACAGCTTGGCCTTGCGGCTCATCGTCAGGATCAGCTGCACCTTTTCCTTCGTGCCCTTGGACAGTGTTTTGAGCCGGTTCAGCGGCTGGATATTCAAGGTCGCGAGCATTTCATTTGCCTTGACGCGGTCGAAATCCGTATAAAAATCCGCGTAAAAATCGATCAGGTCACATACACGCATCCAGTCGTTCAGATACGCACGGTCCGGCAGGTAGCTGACTACGCTGTGCGTGTATACACCGGGCAGGCGGCCATCCACTGTGACCGTGCCGGCCGTCGGCTGAATCAGGCCGTTGATCAGCTTGATGAATGTGGTTTTGCCCGAACCGTTTGGCCCCAGCAGGCCGACGAACCGGCCGGGTTCGATTGTCAGATTGAGGTTATCCAGCGCCTTGAGGCTGCCATACGCTTTGGTCAGCCCGGTGCAGACAACCAATCCATTAGTTTGCTCCATTGTTTTTCCCCTCCTTGTGCCGTTTTGTCAGCAGGTCATAGACCTCTTTTTCGGAAAAACCGAGCTGGCTCATGCCAGCCAGAAATTCCGCGATGCGGTCGCCCGCAATCTGTTCCCGAATCTTCTGAATCATCTCTTTATCCTCCGTCACATAGCGTCCACTGGTACGGTTGGTGTACATCAGTCCCTCGCGTTCCATATCCGCCAGCGCGCGCTGCATGGTATTTGGGTTGACCCCAGCCTGCGCCGCCAGTTCGCGCACGGCTGGCACTTTATCGCCCGCAGCCAGCTGCCCGCTGACGATTTGCTCCGTCAGGATCTCCACCAGCTGCTGGTAGATCGGCCGATCGCCTCGCAGTTGCCATTGCATGGCCTCGCTCCTCTCTGCGTTTTATTGTACTATGATAATAATACAATAGTACAGCTTTGTCAAGCCCTGACAAAAAATATTTTTCAATTCTGTTCGGCTATGCTATAATAGGCCATATTGGAGGAAGCTATTTATGAAAATTTATCCCCATTTGCGCATACTTTGGGGCGCGCTGACGGTTTCAGCCGTACTTAACCTGACTGCATTATGCAATTCGATGCTTGTGCTGCTGATAGCCAATGTGCTCAACCTGCTGTGTTACTGTGTGATTGCCTATGTGCTTTACCGGCTGTCGGATGAAAGCCAGCTGCTCAGCCGCGCGTTCCCAGCGCAGCTGCTGTCGATTGCGCTGATCGGCCTTGCACTGGTCGTGACCCAGTTGGCGCACGGCAATGTTACGCTGGAAAACTTCATGGCGCTGCTGTCCATGGCGGGCAGCGTGGCCGGGCTTTTGAGCGAGTATTACCTATACTGGGGGCTGGATGAGCGCATCATCCCCCATGCTTACAACTATCCCGCCCGGCGCATCCGTTGGTGCCTGTATGCGCCGCTGCTCGGCGCATTTGTAGCCAGCACGCTGATGCTCACTGGACAGGCGGCACCGTATTATCTCGGCGTTGCGATCCAGCTTGGCACACAGGTCGTGCCGCTTGTGCTGCTATGGCAGTACATGCGTGCGGTGCAGGCGCGCGAGGACGATCCGCTGACGTTTTGACGCAAAAAAAGACGGCCATAAGGCCGTCTTTGAGGCTGTCGAAAAACATAGTTTTCGACAGCCTCTCGATCGGAACCACGCTTCCGATCGAATTAGTTGTATCAAAAAAGCGGGCAAAGCTCGCTTTTTTGATGCCGCTCACAGAGCGGCTGAATAATGCGCGCTGCGGCGCGGGATCTTTTTTGCTGCTATTCTTTTCGTATCCCCGGCCTTGCCGGGCATGCAATCGTTTTCTGGCCGCAAACCGGCCGAAAAACATAAAAACGCAGGACCTGCGCCTGCGTTTTTATACAAGGAAGAAAAAAAGTTCGCTCATCGGAACTTTTTCTCGTATTGGCCGCATCCGCGTACCACGCGGTGCGGCCTCTCTCGTTTGAAAGCGTGCTTTCAAACGAAACACTCATGCGTTCTCCGAAAATTCAGCCAGACGCAGGTTTTCGTTGTGATCGAGCGCATACGTGATATTCCACGGCGAGGAGAACAGCAGCAGGCTGTTGCCCTTGAGGTCCTCAACGATCTTCGTGTCGCTGGTCAGCTGCAGCGCCTTGATGTCGAAATCCTCCTCATCGTTCTCTACCCAGCGGACATGCTCATAAGGCAGGTTCTCGTGGATGATCTCCACGTTATACTCGTTTTTCAGGCGGTATTCGAGCACTTCAAACTGCAGCACGCCGACAACGCCCACAATAACGGCTTCCATACCTGAGCCCGGCTCGCGGAAAATCTGGATGGCGCCCTCCTGCGCGATCTGCTCAACGCCCTTGACGAACTGCTTGCGCTTGAGCGTATCCTTCTGTCGCACGGTTGCGAACAGCTCAGGCGCAAAGGTCGGGATGCCCGAGAACACACACTTGCGCTTGGGGTCGCATACCGTATCGCCGATCGAAAACACGCCCGGGTCGAAAATGCCGATGATATCACCCGCATATGCCTCGTCCACGATCGAACGGTCCTGCGCCATCAGCTGCTGCGGCGCGGCGAGCACCATCTTTTTGCCGCCCTGCACATGCAGCACCTCCTGCCCGCGCTCAAACTTGCCCGAGCAGATACGCATAAACGCGATACGGTCGCGGTGCGCCTTGTTCATATTGGCCTGAATTTTGAATACAAAGGCCGAGAAATGATCCTCAAATGGGTCGATTACGCCGATGTCAGCCGTACGTGCGGTCGGCGGCGGGGTCATCTGCAGGAACTTTTTGAGGAACGGCTCAACGCCGAAGTTGGTCAGCGCAGAGCCAAAGAACACGGGCGACAGCTTGCCCTCGTGCACGGCTTTGAGGTCGAACTCATCGCCCGCGCCGGAGAGCAGCTCAACATCGTCGATCAGCGTCTGGTACTGGTCCTCGGGCAGCAGCCCCTCGAGGATCGGGTCGTCGATCGCCAAGCGCTGCGCCTTGACCTCATGACGGAAGTCCGCGCCTTCAAAGGCGATGACCTCATCGTCCATGCGATCATACACGCCCTTAAAGCGCTTGCCCGAGCCGATCGGCCAGTTGACCGCGAACGTGCCGATGCCCAGCTCGTTCTCAATCTCCTCCAAAAGCTCATACGGATCGCGCGATTCGCGGTCCATCTTGTTGATGAAAGTGAAAATCGGCACGCCTCGCATCGCACAGACCTTAAACAGCTTGCGCGTCTGCGCCTCGACGCCCTTGGAAGCGTCGATAACCATAACGGCGGAGTCCGCCGCCATCAGCGTGCGGTAGGTATCCTCGGAGAAGTCCTGATGGCCCGGGGTATCGAGGATGTTGATGCACTTACCCTCATAGCGGAACTGCAGCACCGACGAGGTGACCGAAATACCGCGCTGCTTTTCGATCTCCATCCAGTCGGACACCGCATGGCGGGCGTTCTTCTTGCCCTTGACCATACCGGCCTCCTGAATCGCGCCGCCGTACAGCAAAAATTTCTCCGTAATGGTGGTTTTACCGGCGTCAGGATGCGAAATGATCGCAAACGTGCGCCGGTTTTCAATTTCTTTTTTCAGTTCTGCCACTGGCATTTTCCTCCCGATCATACGAAAAACGAAATAATTCCCGAAATGTTCACAGAATGTTCACAATACACCGATATTATAAACTCGTGGAAAGCGTAAGATCCCCCCACATGTTCTTGCTTTCTACTCTCTATCCTACCTTTTATTGCGGGAACGGCCGGACGAAAGTCCGGCCGTTCCTGTTTTTACACGGCTCGGCCGCGTAAAAAGCAGGAACAAAGCAGAAATCGTTATCATTACAGATCCCGTCGGCCCTCCAGTGCACGGGTCAGCGTGACCTCGTCGACAAACTCCAGATGCCCGCCGACCGGGATGCCGTACGCCAGACGGGTAATACGGATACCGAACGGCTGCAGCAGCCGCGAAATGTACATCGCCGTAGCCTCACCCTCGGTGTCCGGGTTCGTGGCGAGGATGACCTCCTCGGTGTCCTCGTCCGCCACGCGCTGCACCAGCTCGCGGATACGGATATCATCCGGCCCGACGTGCCCCATCGGTGACAGTGTGCCGTGCAGCACATGATACAGGCCGTGATACTCCTTGGTGCGCTCAAACGCGATCACATCACGCGGCTCGGCCACAACGCAGATCGTCTTCTGGTCGCGGCTCTGGTCAGCACAGATCGGACAGGTCTCGCTGTCGGTCAGGTTCTGACAGCGTGCGCAAGTAAACGTCTTGGCCTTGGCCTCGCGGATCGCGTCTGCAAAGCGCTCCGCGTCCTCCTTAGGCAGGTCGAGCACATGAAACGCCAGTCGCTGCGCGGTTTTCTGCCCGATGCCGGGCAGCTTTGCGAATTCCTCGATCAGCCGCTCGACGGGTGGTGCGAAATAATCCATATCAGAACAGGCCGCCCAGACCGCCGCCCATGCCGCCGGTGATCGCCGACATCTGGCTCTGCGACTTCTCACCCGCCGCCTTGAGCGCCTCGTTGACCGCCGCGACGACCAGATCCTGCAGCATGTCGATATCGTCCGGATCGACTACGTCCGGCTTAATTTCAATGGACTTGAGCGTGGACGTACCGGTTACGGTCGCGGTCACCATACCGCCGCCTGCCGTACCGGTGGTCTCCATCTGCGCGATCTCTTCCTGCGCCTTCATCATGTTTTCCTGCATCTTCTGCGCCTGCTTCATCATCGCCTGCATATTCATGCCGCCGCCGAAACCGCCGCCGAAACCTTTGCCCTTTGCCATCGTTATGTCCTCCTCAAAGTTCTTTTACTTGAATATCAAATGCCTTCGCCCGGCCGATGATCTCGTCGACCGCGGCGTTTTTTTGTACCTTCGGCTCATCGCCCGCCTCACGCACCTTGATTTTGAGCGGTGCGCCCGCAAGCGCTTCTACCTGTGCGCGAATCACCTTCATCGTCGGCTCCGCCTTGGCGAGCATCGCTGTGATGCCGTCCTCGCACAAGATGACCAGCGCCCCGTCCTCCAGCACCGCCTTGGCAGACAGTTTGAGGTTGGTATGTGCGCCTGTGTTGATCTTGCCGGTTAAGTTTTCGAGCAACTGCGGCCACTGCGGCCATACCGCTGCGGCAGGCTTTGCTGCCGCTTCCGGCTGCGGAGCCGAAGCGGACTGTCCTGCCTCCTCTGCTGCCCAAAGCGGCGCATCGCCGTCATCCGGCAGGGGTGGCGCGTCTGCATCACCCGGCGGTGGCGGCATATCGTCTGCCCGTCGCGCGGGCGCGGTCTGCGCGGACACCGCCGCGATCGGCACGCCATGCTTGAGTTTTTCCTCGAGTGCCTCGACACGCCCGCCGAGCGTATCATATTGCTCCGCACCCAGACTGCACAGCCGCACGGCGCACAGCTCGGCCTCAACGCGACGGTTTGCCGCACTGCGCATGCGGTCGAGCGCCTCACCGATCACACGGCTCCACGCGATCAGCGTAGACGAGGCCAACCCGTCGCACAGCTTTTGCAGGCTTTTCACCGAATACGCGGGCGAAATCAGCGCCGACACGTCGGTTTTGCTGGTCCCCACCAGCAGCGCGTCACGGATCAGGCCGAGCATCTGGTCATAAACCGATGCAAGGTCACGCCCCGCGTTGTAATAATCGTCAATGAGGGAAACCGCCGCCGCAAGGTCGCCGGTTTTCAGGTGTTCCGCTAAGCGGATGCCATCATCCTGCCCCAGCACACCGAGCGCTGCGGTCACTGCCTGCTCGTCCACCGCACCGGCTGCCGCCGCACGATCGAGCATGGAAAGTGCATCGCGCATCGCGCCATCGGCCAATCGCGCGATCAGCCGCGCCGCGCCTTCGGTCAGCTCGATGCCCTCGCCCGCGGCTACGTCCAGCAGACGGCGCGCAATATCCTCCGCGCCGATACGCCGGAAATCGAACCGCTGGCAGCGCGACAGGATGGTCGCGGGGACCTTGTGCAGTTCGGTCGTTGCCAAAATAAACAGCACATGCTCGGGCGGCTCTTCGAGCGTCTTGAGCAGCGCGTTGAACGCGCCGATCGACAGCATGTGCACCTCGTCGATGATAAACACACGCTTTTTTACCTGCGCGGGTGTGTAGCGCGTCTCGTCGCGCAGATCGCGGATGTTGTCCACGCCATTGTTGGAAGCCGCGTCGATCTCGGTCACATCGAGCACCGAGCCGTCCAGAATGCCGCGGCAGGCCGCACACTCGTTGCACGGATCGCCGTTTACCGGATGCTCACAGTTGACCGCGCGTGCAAGGATCTTCGCGCAGGTGGTCTTGCCCGTGCCGCGCGTGCCTGTGAACAGGTAGGCATGGTTCAGCCTGCCGGACTGGAGCTGCGCACGCAATGTGTCCGTAATATGCTGCTGGCCGATCACGTCGGCAAACGTCTGCGGCCGCCATTTGCGGTACAGTGCCTGATACATCGCGTTTCCACTCCTTCCCTGTGCTGTGCGTTCCAACACCACAAAAGAGGCGGGCGCAAGCCCGCCTCCCAGCGTTCTTTTGCGCGCCAAGCGCGCCATTTAATAGAAAACCGTAACGCGGTTTTCATCAAAAGCCCAGCTCCGCCGGACTTTTGATACCAGTCGGAGCAAAAGTTTCGCTCGTCGGAACTTTTGTCCCGTTTGGATGTATCCGGGCACCCGCCCGGTACATCCCACTCGTTTGAAAGCGTGCTTTCAAACGAATCCGTTCAGCGCCCCACAAGACCGCACGCAAGCGATTCGAAAGCGTGCGCCCGGCTGCCTTTCCGCGGTTTGGGCTCAGGATCGGCAGCTCTGCGGCACACGATGGTTTCCGCTTAATGCTGCTCGGTTCCCCGCCTGACATGGTTCACGGTCCTCCATTGCGCAGTACCGGTCCCTCATTGCCCTGTTGGCAGCTGCCTCGCCACGCGCACGTCCCTCCTCGCCCGCATCACCCCCGCTGTAGCGGATTGCGGGTACAGGACACCGCTAACGCCCCGGTGTGTGCGGCCTTGTGCGGCGCTGAACAGATATTCGGTTGTTATTTTATGCGGTTTGACGCAGGTTATGCTTCCGGATCGTCCGGTGACGGTGTCTCAGAGCCTCCGCCGCCGGTTTCGCCGCCGCCAGTTTCTCCACCACCGGTTTCTCCGCCGCCGGTCTCACCACCGCCGGTTTCGCCGCCGGTTCCGCCGCCAGTCTCGCCACCGGTTCCACCGCCGGTCTCACCACCGGTTTCTCCGCCGGTTTCTCCACCGGTTCCGCCGCCGCCCTCCGGATCAGTCGGCGCTACCGGTTCACCGGTCTCCGGATCAATCGAAGGATCGGTCGTATTCTGCTCTTCCTTCTTCTCTTCTTCCTTCTTCTCTTCTTCCTCTTCCTCTTCCTCTTCTTCCTTCCAGTCGGTTACACCAACCTTGGCGAAGTTGTAGCTGGTCGTGATACCCTGATGGCTGCAGGTCTCGGTCGGCACTTCATCGTTCCAGAAACGGCCGGAAGCTGCGCGGCCAGCCGCACGGCAGGCGCCGGATGCCAGCAGGCCGGTATCCATACAGTAAGTCACGGTGGTAAAGTCCTCCGGATGCGAATCAAACACCAGTCCGGAGTCGCCCTCATGCACCTTCTGCATGACCTTGAGCCAGATCGCTGCCGCATTGCGGCCATACAGGCCGTCAAGCGTATAGTTGTGTTCATAGCCGACCCATACCGCACCGGAATACTCCGGCGTCACGCCGCAGAACCAGATATCGGTATTCGAGGTCGTCGTACCGGTCTTACCGGCAGTCTGCACACCCGAAATCTGCGTGCCGGACGCGGTACCATAAGCGGTAACGTTCTGCAGACATTCGAGCATGTAGTAAGCCGTGCGCACGTTCTCAAAGCCGAGGTCGGTGCGCGGGTTGTTCTCCAGCACGGTGTTGCCTGCGGAATCGAGCACCTTGGTATAAGTGCGCGTGCCGCCATATACACCATCGTTAATGAACATCGAGAAGCCGCCCGCCATCTCGCGCACGGTCACGCCATCGGTCAGCGCGCCGAGTGCCAGCGGCGAGTAGTCGATATCGCTCTTGACCGTACCGTCGTCATAGGTGCGGCTGCCAACCAGCTGGAACTCGAGCCGCTGCGTCAGGAAATCATAGGACGCCTGCGGGGTCAGCTGACTCATGACCTGCACCGCGATGGTGTTGACCGAGCTGGTAATACCGCTCTTGATCGTCATCGACTTGCCGGTCGGCATCTTGCCGTCGTTCATCGGCCACGGCTTGCCGTCGTCGCCAATATAAAGCGGCTTATCATACGCGACCGACGAGGGGACAATGATACCCTTGTCCATCGCCGGGCCATAGGTCGACAGCGGTTTGAGAGACGAACCGGGCTGTCTGCGCGCGTCGGTAGCGAAGGAGAAGCCCAGCTTGCTGGTCTTTTCACCGCGACCGCCCGCGATACCCACAATATTGCCCTGTTTATCGGTGATGACCATAGCGCTCTGCGGGCGCTCGCCGTATTTCTCGGTGTTCGGGAAGTTGGAATCATCCGCCCAAACCTCGTCCAGCGCCTTCTGCACGTCAAGGTCGATCGTTGCGTAAATCTTCAGGCCGCCCGAGTTGACCATATTGCTGGCCACCTGCTCGGAATAGCCCTTCTGCTCCACCAAGTCGTTGACAACATCCTTGATGACCGCGTCAGTAAAGTAGGTGTAGGGCTCGCCCACATCCTCCACGTAATCCTCGTAGGGACGGTAGACCAGTTCCTCCGCGACCGCAGCGTCATGCTCGGCCTGGGTAATCATCTCCAACTCGAGCATTTTGTCGAGAATAAGCTCCTGGCGCTCCTTGACCTTGTCCGGATGGTTATACACGTCGTAGATCGACGGGTTGTTGGTCAGGCCGGCGATAACCGCACATTCGGCCAGCGTCAGTTCGGAAACATCCTTATTAAAGTAACGGTCAGCCGCGGTCTGCACGCTATAGCAGCGGTAGCCGAGGTAGATCGTGTTAAGGTACATCGTCAGGATGCGGTCCTTGTCGTTGATCTCTTCCTCCAGCGCAAGTGCGCGGAAAATCTCGTTGATCTTACGTTTGATCGAGTAGTCCTTCTCGTCAGTCGCATTCTTAATCAGCTGCTGCGTAATCGTCGAGCCGCCATACTGGTCGCCGCCAAGCAGCCAACTCTTGACCGCGCCCAGCGTACGCTTCCAGTCAACGCCGTTATGCTTATAGAAGCGTTCGTCCTCGATCGCAACAGCGGCATTTTTCAGATTCTCCGGAATTTTTTCGCTGTCCACCCATTCGCGGCTTTCCAGACCGCTGAGCGTTTCATACAGCACTTCCTCGCCCGTCTCCGGATCGACCGCATAGATGAATGAGTTCAGGTTCAGACCGAGATTGTTGCTCAGGTCAGTCGCAGTCTCCTGCGCGGATGGGTTGATATACGCATGCACATAATACGTAAATGCCATGCCGCAGAAGCAGGCGCAAAGCACACCGATGAGCAGCAGTGTCAGGATCACGCGGGAAATCGCGTGCAGCACGCCGTGTCCGCTTCTTTTGCTGTTTGCCAATTCGGTTTCCTCCTTGCCCGTCGTAACTGATGCTGTGGAACTCTGCACGTTCGGACGTGGGCAGCGTCCGTTTTGTTCCCCAAAATACCGTTTTTTAGGCGATATCCTTACAATTCTTCAGTCATTATACCACGAAAACCTGTATATTAAAAGCCTGTCCAACAGGCACGGCAGATTATGCGGTATAGTCGTTCGCGGCTATTATACCACAGAATCCCGCAGATTCCAAACAAATTTTATGTCTCTCTACGAATAATTTGCATTTTTGCGGACATACTCAAGGAAAAACCCAGAAATGCAAGGAGGGGTTCCCTGATGATGCAGGGCTTTTACATGCTTGCGATGCAGCGTGCCCGCAGGCAGCGCCGTATCGCGCTGGCCGCCTGCGCCGCAGCGCTTGTCAGCGCATTTTTTGCCGCGCGCGTCTGGTTTGCCGAACCCGCTGTATCCGTTTCTGCGAGCACCGAGCCATATGTTGCGCAGAGCGAGGACGGGCGGCTGATCGTTATGCGCGGCGGCGAAACCGTGCTGCGCACCGCCATCGACACCCGCACGCTGCCGGAAGCCGACCGCAAAGCGCTGGCGGACGGCATCGTGCTTGAAGACGAGCTGGCGCTCGCGCGGCTTCTCGAGGATTACGGATCGTGAAAACGGCGGGCATTGCCCGCCGTTTCGCTTTCCATATTATATGCCCAGCATCGTTTCCAATTCGTCGCTTGTGATAACCTGCTCCGCATCCGGCAGCTGCACTTCGCTGCCCGCAGGGGCCTGCTGCCGCGACCACGACATCGTGATTTCGGTAATGCTGTCGTTCTTCACATGCACCGTCACTGCGGCTTCGCCCTTTTGCGCATCGCCTGCGAAGGTCACCGTTGCCAACACGTCGCTGCTTCCATCCCGGATGCGGCATTCCGCCTCACCCTCGATGCTCCCGTCCGCCATATTGAGCGTGTACGTGGCCGAAGCATAGCCTTCTTCCGCTGGCAGCGGCACAGACAGCTCCGTTGTGTACCGTGTGCCGCTCTTGGTAAAGCAATCGTCGCCCGCAAACGCCGTGACCACATCCGCCGTCTGCTGCACTTCATCCCACAGGGTGCTGTAAACATACGTGCAGTTCTGCTCGGCAATGCCGACCACCAGCGCGCCTACCGATGACATATCGGCCGTAAGCGTCGACTCGATCAGCGGGCTTTCTACCCCTTGCAGTTCGCCCCATATGTTTTCAAAGGCGATCCATTTGTCCGTCGGCAGGGATACGCCGTTCGTTTCGGCCAGCGCCTCCATCAGCAGCGGACAACGCAGGTACAGCGTGTCGCTCGCCGCGTCCCAGACCAGCTCGAGCCGTGCGTCCTGCAGCTTGTCCTGCCACTGGGCCAGCTGCGCGGTCAGGCTTTGCTCGTCCTCCCAGCCATACTGGTCGTACTCCCCGGCAAGGAGCGCCAGCAGCCCGTGCAAATCCATTTGAATATCCATCGTCATGCCGCCGCTGCCGCCAACCACCTCGAGCGTACCGTCGATCAGCGCCGTGGTCTCGTCGCCGTCGATCGAATTGAGCTGGGTATACAGCACGCGCAGCGCCATCACCGTGCGCATGGTCTGCGCAGGATCGCGTACCGGCTGCGCGGCCAGCCACTGGTTGATGACGGCAAACTGCTCATCGATCTGCGCGATCAGTGCGTCCCGGTCATACAATACGGCTATCTGCTGAAAATCGTCCCACTGTACGGTCAGGCCGAACGCCTCCGCGAAAAACCGCACCGGCACATAGGTGCGCCCATCCTTTTCATAGGGGACAGCGTCCAGCTGGGCCGTATCCAACACCTCGCCGGTTTGCTCATCGGACAGCGTCAGCGTGTCGCCGCCGAGCGTGAAATCCAGCCGCACGCCGTCCTTCACCGCCGTGACCGCGCCACTGTCATAATCGACCACCGCGCCCAGCGCTTCCGCAATCGCGCGGAACGGCACCATCGTGCGGTCGTTTTTCATTTCCGGCTGCGCGTCCGGGAAGTCGACCTTCTCGCCGTTCAGCTGCACGGAAACAGGCGGGACATAGGTATAGCTTTCCATCATCACCAGCTGCATCGCGGCGTCGCGCAGGAATTCTTCGCGGCTGCCGTAATATTCGTCCACTGTCTCCCAGTCCCAGCCGGAATACCCTTCCTCGAACGCCTTGTCCGGGTTGGCAGTCAGCTCGGCCAAATACACCTCATACCGCGCCGTCACCCATTCGTAATCGACCGGGCCAAAAGTCCAGCCCTCCATCAGCGCATCCGCGCTCTCGAATCCCAGCTGCTCATAGAGCGGCGTACCCGTCTCTGCCGCGGACGCCACAGGCAGCGCGCCGCACAGCAGCACCATTGCCAGAACGAGCGACAACCAGCGTTTCATTTTCCTTTTCATAGGTTTTTGCCCCCTTTCTATCCTTATTCCTATTGTACACCTGCCGCCGTGCACCGTCCATTTATGTTTTCCCCAGTTTTCCCGCAAAAAAGAGGACAGTTTACACAGAACCGGCGGCATATCCTGCACCGGGCGCGCATAGCGTATCACCAAGGGGGCGTTACTTATGTTCATCACCATCACCCGCGACACGCTGTACCGCATCGGCGCGGCGGCGGGCGTGTGCGCACTGCTTGCCGCGCTGTTTTTCCTTGTGCCGCAGGACAGCGGCAATGATGCGGCACAGGCTACGGCAGACACGGAAAGCGCCGTGCCCGCGTCTATCAGCGACTGGGGCTTGTCATTCCAGACCGAGGGACAGCCACCCGTCGGCAACGTGCCCGCCGACACATTGCTGCAATGGGACGCATATTACGTCGGCGACACGAGCAAAAACACGATTTACCTGACCTTTGACGCAGGCTACGAGAACGGCAACACGGGCGCGATATTGGACGCGCTGAAAAAGCACAACGCGCCTGCGTGCTTTTTCGTCGTGGGCAACTTCATCGACTCCGCGCCCGAGCTGGTGCAGCGCATGGTGGACGAGGGGCACATCGTCGGCAACCACACGCTGCACCATCCGGATATGTCCGCGATCGCGGACAAAGAATCGTTCGCAGCCGAGCTGAACGGCCTCGAGGAGAAATACACCACACTGACCGGCCAGCCGATGCAGAAATTCTACCGCCCGCCGCAGGGCAAATTCAGCGAGGAAAACCTCAAACAGGCGCAGGAGCTGGGCTACACGACCGTATTCTGGTCGCTGGCCTATGTGGACTGGTACACAGACAACCAACCGACCGACGAGCAGGCGTTCGCCAAGCTCATCCCGCGCATCCACAACGGCGCGATCGTGCTGCTGCACTCGACGAGCGAGACCAACGCGCGCATCCTCGACGAACTGCTGACACGCTGGGAAAACGAGGGCTACACGTTCGGCCGTCTGGACGAACTGACGGCGGGCTGATCGGCACAGGCCGCGTCCTCCGCGGCCTGCATCGCCCGCTCAAGTGCACCGTGGACATCCGCAAGGCTCATGCGGATGCCCGCGGTCTCGATGCGCTCGGCCAGTCCGGCGACCGCGCCAAACAGGCGCAGGTAGGCGGCTTTGTAGTGCAGATCGGTCTCGGGCGCAGGTGTGGTTTGATGACGTTCGTTCATTTTGATCACCTCACCTGCATTTTATAGGTTATACCTATAAAAATCAATATAGGAACCACCTATATTGCATACTGTCCATAGGTGATTATCATGTACTTTCCCAGAATCCGCGACCTGCGCACCGACAATGACCTCAAGCAGGAAGCGCTCGCCCGTCATTTGCACGTGACGCAGGCGACCTATTCCGAATATGAAAGCGGCAAAATCAACATTCCGGTCGAAGCCGCACTATTCCTTGCCGACTTTTATAATGTCAGTCTGGACTACCTGCTCGGCCGTTCGGACGATGCCTCTCCCTTCCGCAAATGACCGCACCCGCCCGGTGCGGTTTCTTTTTTGCCCTCGCTTGTTTTGCCTCCCCGCCCTGTGGTATACTGATAACAGGGCAAGGATTGACAAGAAAGGAATGAACTGTTTATGGAGAAATCCAAGGTTTATTTTGCGGACTTCCGCACCACATTGACCGAAAACCTGCAGCAGAAGCTGACCCGCCTGATGAAAACCGCGGGCATGGATCAGATCGATTTTGACAAGAAGTTTACCGCTATCAAAATCCATTTCGGCGAGCCGGGCAACCTCGCGTTCCTGCGTCCGAACTGGGCGAAAACCGTCGCGGACTTCGTCCGTGAGCGCGGCGGCAAGCCGTTCCTGACCGACTGCAACACGCTATACGTCGGCGGACGCAAAAACGCGCTCGACCATCTGGATTCTGCTTACCTCAACGGCTTTTCGCCGTTCTCAACCGGCTGCCACGTCATCATCGCGGACGGCCTGAAGGGCACGGACGAGGCCTATGTCCCCGTTGAAGGCGGCGAATACGTCAAGGAAGCCAAGATCGGACAGGCTATCATGGACGCGGACGTGTTCATCTCGTTGACCCACTTCAAGGGGCATGAGGCATCCGGCTTCGGCGGCGCGCTCAAAAACATCGGCATGGGCTGCGGCTCGCGTGCGGGCAAGATGGAGCAGCACAACGCGGGCAAACCGCAGGTCGACCAGAATCCGTGCGTGGGCTGCGGCATGTGCACGCGCATCTGCGCGCACAGCGCGATCACGATCACCGATAAAAAGGCGCACATCGACCACGATAAGTGCGTCGGCTGCGGCCGCTGCATCGGTGTGTGCCCGACCGACGCGATCGGCTGCGGCTATGATGAATCCAACATTGTTTTGAACCGCAAGATCGCGGAATACACCAAGGCGGTTGTGGACGGCCGTCCGTGCTTCCACATTTCGCTCGTCATCGACGTGTCGCCCAACTGCGACTGCCACGCCGAGAACGACGTCGCCATTGTGCCAAACATCGGCATGTTCGCGTCGTTTGACCCGGTCGCGCTCGATCAGGCGTGTGCGGACGCGGTCAACGCCGCGCCGGTCAACCCGGCCAGCCTGCTGTGCGATGAGCATGAGCGCCACCACATCCACGACCCGAATGACCACTTCCACGCCGTTCATCCGGATACCAACTGGCAGTCCGCACTCGAACACGCGGAAAAGCTGGGTCTGGGCACCCGCGAATACGAACTGGTCAAAATTTAATGCAAAACGCAAAAAAGCGAGGCATACGCCTCGCTTTTTTGCGTTTAGATCTGGTTCAGTCCTACGGGCAGCACCAGTTTGCTCGCAACCATGGCAATCAGCAAAGCCATAAACGCACGTTTGGCTTTTTTCTCCCCAAACAGCGTCTGCCATTGCACAAAACTTTGCTGCATCCGTTCCGCCTTTTCACCCAAACGGCCGAGCAGAAAGCGCGCAATCAGTTCCAGCGCCCCGATGCTCTGAAAAAACGTCCACGCCAGAAGCAGCACAAAACCGAACAGCGACCGCTCCTCCGGATGGCCAAGCAAAGTCAGGCAGAAAATCCAGCCCACAATCGTCGCCGTATGGTGCAAAATCACACCGAATCTGACGAAGCTATTCATTACGGCATCATCGTTCTTTCTTCAAAAGCCGCACGGCGCTTGATGTCCGCCATCACCGTGTCGAACTGCGGAATATCCAGCGACTGCGCGCCGTCGCACAGCGCGCACTTGGGGTCGTTGTGTACCTCAATAATCAGGCCGTCCGCCCCGGCAGCGATCGCCGCACGCGAAAGCGGCTGCACCATGTCGCGCCGTCCGGCAGCATGGCTCGGGTCGACAATCACCGGCAGATGGCTGAACATCTTGACCAGCGGCACGGCGGAGATATCCAGATTGTTACGGATCAGCGTCTCAAACGTGCGGATGCCGCGCTCGCACAGAATGACGTTCTGGTTGCCGCCCGCGAAAATATACTCGGCGGCCATCAGGAACTCCTCCATCGTAGCCGACAGACCGCGCTTTAAGAGGATGGGCTTATTCGAGCGGCCAAGCTCTTTGAGCAGCATGAAATTCTGCATATTGCGCGCACCAAGCTGGATGATATCGACATCCGCAAACAGGTCGAGATGCTTTTCGCTCATGATCTCGGTCACGATCGGCAATCCGGTCTGGCGCTTGGCTTCAAGCAGCAGTTTGAGGCCTTCAGCCTCCAGCCCTTGGAAGGAATAGGGCGAGGTGCGCGGCTTGAACGCGCCGCCGCGCAGGAAGGATGCGCCCGCGCGCTTGACCGCCTCGGCGACCTCGACGATCTGCGTCTCACTCTCGACCGAGCACGGGCCTGCCATGACGTTAAAGTATCCCGCGCCGATCTTACGCCCCGCGACCTCGATGACCGTGTCCTCGGGGTGGAACTTGCGGTTTACGGCCTTGAACGGCTCGGATACGCGCTGCACGCGTTCGACCACGTCATAGGCCAGAATGTCCCTTTCATCAATCTTCGTGGTATCGCCCATCAGGCCAAGGATGGTGGTATGCTCGCCCTCGGAATAGTTGATGCGCAGCCCCATCTCCGTGAAATGCTGCATCAATCGTTCAACATGTTCCTTGTCGCTGTTCCGCTTGAGCACAACGATCATTTCGATTCACTCCCTTATCAGTTAACTATAATGTTCTGCCAGTATACCACCAAAATGCACAAAAAGAAAGGGCGATTTTTTACAAATCGCCCTTCTCTATCCCTTTGGTTTTGCATGCAGTTGCACAGCACTAACTGTTTGCATCCGCCGCCTTCAGTTCTTCGTATTTCTGTTTGACCGCTGCGCAGAACTCATCCCACCGGCCGTCATTGATGAGTTTTGCCGGACAGACCTTGCCGGAAAAATCCTGATGCTTTTTCAGCGCCTTATCCGGATTGAGGTCGTATTCCAGCAGCAGGCGTGCGCACAGCTTTTCCGTGTTGATGAGCGTCTGCTCGTAGTTGCCATCCTCGTTGACGCACATCTCGATGCCGATGCCGTTCATGTTGCCGCCGTTTTTCTCCATCTGGTCGCCCGCGTGGTAAGCGGTCTCGTTGTCGGGCAGATGGTGGTAAATCTCATGGTCGTCGACCGTATAATGCCACGACACGATGCCCGACTCGGCATTCGCGTTCTGATGGATAAAGGAATTGTGCGCCGCAGCATCTGCCCCGGCGGAAAAGTTATCCGTCTCATGGATCACGAGGTACTTGATCTCACGGGTTTCGCCCGGACGGGCGCGGCTGCCCTCCGGGATATAATCGGTGTAAACCGGGATATCTTCAATATAAGAAAGTCCGGCGTCCGGCTGCGGCGGACGGCTGATCAGGCTATGTGTAAACATGCCTGCCGCAAACGATACAATCACCAGCGCCGCAAGGAAAATCGCGCGCGCACGGCTGCGGCCGCCTGTTTTTCTTCTGCTGTGTGCTCCTGTTCCTCTCACGATGCGTATGTCCCCCATATCCGCTGTGCTTTTTCTCTATTGTTTTTTATTGTACTACGGTTCGCGCTTTTTTTCAAAGGTTCGACTGTAAACTTTTTGTATCTATGTAAACCGGACGATAAAGACGGACAAAATCCGCAAGAAATCCTTGCAATCCGGCGCTTTATCCGCTATAATAAATTCACTCGGAGAGGCAAAGCCTTTCAGCAGAATTCTTTGACCGCCCTTCCCTTCCGGAAGGCGCCAAGGCCATACGGACAGCCGGGTCAAATGCCGCACATGGCAACTTTGTTGCCTTATTGAATTTTATAAGTTGGCTGCTTAAAAGCCGTGTGCCGCGGGGCACATCACACTTGTGAAACAATCAATAAGAGTAGTAAAAGTAGATTCTTGCTATATAGACTCTTTCCTCTTCCAGAAACAGACGGTCCGGGAAATTCCGGCCCGAGAGAGAGATTGCCTTCCTCAAGTGAAAGTTCGTCCCGCAGGCCGCGGGGCTTTTCTTTTGCTTGAGGATTTTATTTTTGTGAGGATAACGATATGCAGAACAAACTCAAACTGTACGGGTTCAACAACCTGACCAAGGCGCTCTCCTTCAACATCTATGATGTCTGCTATGCCAAGACCGAGCGCGAACAACGCGACTACATCGCCTATATCGACCAGCAGTACAACTCCGAGCGTTTGACCGGCATTTTGGAGCGCGTCACCGAAATGATCGGCGCGCACGTGCTGCATATCTCCAAGCAGGATTACGACCCGCAGGGCGCGTCGGTTACGTTCCTCATTGCCGAGGAGCACATGAAGCCCGCGCTCGAGCCGGACACCATTGTAGCGCATCTGGACAAGAGCCACGTCACCGTGCACACCTACCCGGAGTACCACCCGGATACCTGCCTTGCGACTTTCCGCGTCGATATCGACGTGGCGACCTGCGGCGAGATCACGCCGCTGTCCACGCTCGACTATCTGATCGGCTCGTTTGACTCGGATATCATCACCATGGACTATCGCGTGCGCGGTTTTACGCGCGATATCGAGGGCAAAAAGCTGTTCATGGATCACCATATCACCTCGATCCAGGACTTTATCGACCCCGCGACGCTCGACCGCTATGACGCATACGACGTCAACGTCTATCAGTCCAACCTGTTCCACACCCGTATGCTTCTCAAAGAGGTCGATTTGCAGAACTATCTGTTTAACACCGACATCTACGAGCTGCCGCCCAAGACGCGCCTGAAGATTCATTCCGACCTGCGGCGCGAGATGATCGAGATTTTCTCGGGCAAAAACGTATACTGACTTATAGGGGCTTCAGCCCGTAGGCCCCTATCATTACTCTCGCGCCGTGCGCGAATGAAATGAGGACAAGTCCCCTATATACGAAAGCCGGTTCCGGAGAAACCGGCTTTCGATACCCGAACGACGCGGCCCAAGGCCGCTAGGTCGGAGTATCAAAACCGAGGTACATGCCCTCGGTTTTGATAGAAATTCTGCGGTGCAGAATTTTCAGTAAAATGCGCGCTCTGCGCGCAATATCCCTTTCGAAAGAGGGCATGAAAGAATGGATCAGTCCCGTGCGCCCATCAAGGAGGCGCTCGAACACTTTAAGGATATGCGCATCGTGCCGTTTGATGTCCCCGGACACAAGCGCGGCCGCGGCAACCCCGAACTGACACGTTTTCTGGGCGAGCCGTGCATGACGGTCGATGTAAACTCGATGAAGCCGCTCGACAACCTGTGCCACCCGGTCAGCGTCATCCGCGAGGCGGAAGAACTCGCCGCCGAGGCGTTTGGCGCGGCGCACGCCTTCCTGATGGTCGGCGGCACGACCTCGTCCGTGCAATCGATGGTTTTAAGCGTCGTCGCGCGCGGCGATGAGATCATCCTGCCGCGAAATGTGCACCGCAGCGTCATCAACGCGCTCGTGCTGACCGGCGCCATTCCGGTTTACGTCAACCCGCAGATGAACGACCGCCTCGGCATTTCGCTGGGCATGTCGGTCGCGGATGTCAAAGCTGCGATCGAAAAGCATCCGTCCGCCAAGGCGGTGCTGGTTAACAACCCGACCTATTACGGCATCTGCTCCGACCTCAAGGAGATCGTGCGGCTCGCGCACGCGGCTGGCATGAAGGTGCTGGCTGATGAAGCGCACGGCACGCATTTCTACTTTGGCGAAAATATGCCGGTGTCCGCGATGGCTGCGGGCGCGGATATGGCTTCGGTCTCCATGCACAAATCGGGCGGCAGCCTGACGCAGTCCAGCTTCCTGCTGTGCGGCCCGGACATGAACGCGGAATACGTCCGCCAGATCATCAACCTGACGCAGACGACCTCTGGCTCGTACCTGCTGATGGTCAGTCTGGACATTTCGCGCAAAAACCTCGCGCTTTACGGCAAGGATATCTTCCGCAAGGTCACGCATCTGACTGAGTACGCCCGCGACGAGATCAACCAGATTGGCGATTATTATGCCTATGGCCGTGAGCTCATCAACGGCGACACGGTCTACGACTTCGATGTGACTAAGCTTGCGGTCAACACGCTCGACGTTGGCCTTGCCGGCATCGAAGTATATGATATCCTGCGCGACTTTTACGACATCCAAACCGAGTTTGGCGACCTCGGCAACCTGCTGGCTTATGTCTCGGTCGGCGACCGTGAACGCGACCTGGAACGGCTGGTGGCTGCACTGTCCGACATCCGCCGCCGCTATAAACGCACCAAGGCGACGCTCATGCGGCAGGAATACATCTCGCCGCAGGTTGTCGCCGCCCCGCAGGAGGCATTCTATGCGGACAAGCAGTCCGTCCCGCTCGACGAGGCCTCCGGCCGCATCTGCGCCGAGTTCGTCATGTGCTACCCGCCCGGCATCCCGATCCTCGCCCCGGGCGAGCGCATCACCCGCGAGATCATCGACTATATCCACTACGCCAAGGAGAAAAACTGCATGATGCTGGGCACGGAAGATCCCGAAGTCAACAACCTGCAGGTGATCCGCGGCGTAATCAGCCCCGGCGTCTGAACAAGGAGAATATTTCATGCGACTCACCTTTACAGAAATGCACACGCCGACCGTCGGCCTGCAAATTCAGGTTGACCGGCAGCTTTACACCGAACAGAGCGACTTCCAGCGCATCGATGTGTTCGAATGCGAGGAATTCGGCCGCTTCCTGACGCTCGACGGCTATATGATGCTGACCGAGCGCGACGAATTCATCTACCACGAAATGATGGTGCATGTCCCGCTCGCCGTGCGGGGCGACGCGATCAAGAAGGTGCTCGTCATCGGCGGCGGTGACGGCGGCTGCGTGCGCGAATTGTGCCGTTATCCGCACATCGAGCACATCGACCTCGTCGAGATCGACGAGCGCGTGGTCGCGGTGTGCAAGGAATTTTTGCCGACCGTGGCGTGCTCGCTGGACGACCCGCGCGTACACATTCTCTATCAGGACGGCCTGAAATACATCCGCCGCATCGAGGACGAGTACGATCTCATCATTATCGACTCGACCGACCCGTTCGGCCCGGGCGAAGGCCTGTTCACAATGGAGTTCTACGGCAACTGCTACAAGGCGCTCAAAGCGGACGGTATTCTGGTCAACCAGCACGAAAGCCCGTTCTACAAGGGCGACGCGCTCGCCTGCCAGCGCGCACACCGCAACATTGTGCACTCTTTCGAGCTGTCCCGCCTGTTTCAGGCGCACATCCCGACCTATCCGTCCGGTCACTGGCTGTTCGGCTTCTCCTCGCGCGGCGTGCATCCGGTGCACGACCTCGACGCGGACGCGTGGAACGCCCGTGGCATCGAAACCAAGTATTACAACACCAATTTGCATAAAGGCGCATTTTATTTACCGAATTACGTACAAAAACTTTTGGAAAAAGTGGAGGAATGATTTATGGGAAAGGCTCTTATCATCGGCTGCGGCGGCGTAGCCTCGGTTGTCATTCACAAGTGCTGCCAGAACAGCAGCGTATTTGAGGAAATCATGATCGCCTCGCGCACCAAGTCCAAGTGCGACGCAATCAAGGAAAAGCTGGAGGGCACGACGCCCACCAAAATCCGCACCGCCAAGGTCGATGCGGACAACGTCGATGAGCTGGTTGCGCTGATCGACGAGTACAAGCCGGACATCGTCATGAACATCGCCCTGCCCTATCAGGATCTGACCATCATGGACGCGTGCCTCAAGTGCGGCGTCAACTATATGGATACGGCGAACTACGAGCCGGAGGACACCGATGACCCCGAGTGGCGCGAAATTTACGAAAAGCGCTGCAAGGAAGAGGGCTTCACCGCGTATTTTGACTACTCTTGGCAGTGGGCGTACAAGGAGAAGTTTGAAAAGGCCGGCCTGACTGCGCTGCTCGGCTCGGGCTTTGACCCGGGCGTCACGCAGGCGTACTGCGCTTATGCCCAGAAGCACCTGTTCGACCAGATCGACACCATCGACATCCTCGACTGCAACGGCGGCGACCACGGCTATCCGTTTGCTACAAACTTCAACCCCGAAATCAACCTGCGTGAGGTTTCCGCGCCCGGCTCTTATTGGGAAAACGGCCACTGGGTCGAAATCCCAGCCATGTCCATCAAGCGCGAGTACGACTTCGATCAGGTCGGCCAGAAGGACATGTACCTGCTGCACCATGAGGAGATCGAATCGCTCGCCAAGAATATCCCGGGCGTTAAGCGCATCCGCTTCTTCATGACCTTCGGCCAGTCGTACCTGACCCACATGAAGTGTCTGGAGAACGTCGGCATGCTGTCCACCACCCCGATTGAGTTCGAGGGGCACCAGATCGTGCCGATCCAGTTCCTCAAGGCGCTGCTGCCCGACCCCGCGACCCTCGGCCCGCGTACCAAGGGCAAAACCAACATCGGCTGCATCTTCACCGGCAAAAAGGACGGCAAGGAAAAGACCGCCTATATCTACAATGTCTGCGACCACGAGGAATGCTACCGCGAGGTCGGCTCGCAGGCGATCAGCTACACCACCGGCGTGCCCGCGATGATCGGCGCGGCGATGCTGATGACCGGCAAATGGAACAAGCCCGGCGTATTTACGGTTGAGGAGTTCGATCCCGATCCGTACATGGAAGCGCTGAACAAGTGGGGCCTGCCGTGGCAGATCAACGAAAATCCGGTACTGGTGGACTGATATGAGATTTACCGAACTGCCCACGCCCTGCTTCCTTGTGGACGAAAACCGTCTGGTGCAGAATCTGGCTGTCCTGCGCGACGTGGCCGAACGCACGGGCGCAAAGATTCTGCTGGCGCAGAAGGCGTTTTCCATGTTCTCGGTCTATCCGCTGCTGCGCGAATATCTGGCGGGCACGACTGCATCCGGCCTGTATGAGGCGCGTCTCGGCCACGAAGAATTCGGTGGCGAGACGCATGTCTACTCCCCGCTTACCCCGAGGGCGAATTTCAGGAGATTTTGCAGTACGCCGACCACATTGTATTTAACTCATTCAACCAGTGGAAGGCCTACGGCAGCCTTGCGCGCGCGGCTGGCAAGAGCTGTGGCCTGCGCGTCAATCCGGAGTGTTCGACCCAGCCCGCTGAACACGCGATCTACGATCCGTGCAGCCCCGGCTCGCGTCTTGGCATCACGCTCGAGAACTTCCAGCCCGAGCTGCTGACCGGCATCGACGGCCTGCACTTCCACACCCTGTGCGAGCAGAACGCAGACGCTCTGGTGCGCACAGTCGAGGCATTCGAGGAACGCTTTGGGGAATACATGGAGGGCACGAAGTGGCTCAACCTCGGCGGCGGCCACCACATCACGCGCGACGATTACGACGTGGAGCTGCTGGTCAAATGTATCAATGGACTGCGCGAAAAGTACAACGTGCAGATTTATCTGGAGCCGGGCGAAGCGGTTGTGCTGAACGCAGGCTATCTGGTTTCGACCGTGCTCGAAGTGATGAAAAACGGCAAGGAAATTGCCATTCTGGATACCTCGGCGGCTTGCCACATGCCGGACGTACTCGAAATGCCCTACCGCCCGCCGGTGTTCCGCGCGGACGAGCCGGGCAAAAAGGCGTTCACCTACCTGCTGACCGGCCGTTCCTGCCTCGCAGGCGACGTGATCGGAGAATACTCCTTCGACAACACGCTGCGTCCGGGCGATCAGGTCGTGTTTGAGGATATGGCGCTGTATACCATGGTCAAGACCAACACCTTTAACGGCGTACCGCTGCCGCTCATCGCGATTCGCCGTGCGGACGGTACGGACGAAGCCATTCGCATGTTTGACTACGAGGATTTCAAAAACCGACTGTCTTAACGCAAAAAAATCCCGCAGGGAATACCCTGCGGGATTTTTCTTTTACTCAGCTTTTGGGAAAAGCAGCGTAATAACTGTGCCCTCCCCCGGCGCGCTGCGCAGATCGATCTGCGCATGGTGCAATGCCGCGCCGTGCTTAACGATCGACAAGCCAAGGCCGGTGCCGCCGCTCGCGCGGCTGTGGCTCTTATCAACGCGGTAAAACCGTTCAAATACGCGCTGCTGGTCGGCAGGCGCGATACCGATGCCGGTATCGGATACGCGCACAAAGGGCGCGCCGTTTTCCTCGCCGGTTTCGAGCGTAACGCTGCCATGCGGCTTATTATAGGTAATCGCATTGTCCGCGAGGTTAAAGACCATCTGCTCCAATGTGGCGCGTTCGCCAGACACCATAATCGGCGAACCGGTCACGGCCAGCGTGACCTGATGCTCTGCCGCCTTATGCGACAGCCGGTCACGCACCGTGCCGCACAGGCTTGCCAGTTCAATCGGCTCAAACGGTGCAGGGCTTCCGCCCTCATCCAGTCGGGACAGGCGGATGATGTCCTCAATCAGCTGCAGCAAGCGCGTGGCCTCCGCACGGATCTTGCCTGCAAAGCGCCCGACATCCTCCGGCCGCGCGATGCCGTGCTCCATGATCTCAGCATAACCCATGATGCTGGTCAGCGGCGTTTTCAGTTCGTGCGACACATTTGCGGTAAACTCCTGCCGCTGTCGCTCCGCCTGATCGCGCTCGGTCACGTCCAGCAGGAACAGCACAGCGGCATGCCCCTGTCCCGTGCCCTCGACACCGCTGGCGGTCAGTTCAAACACCCGTCCGTCGCGCTCCATGCGGCCGTGCGTACTTCCGCCGCCAAGCGCAGTCTCGACCACGCGGATATATTCCGGATCGCGGCACAGCGTCAGATAACCACCCGCCGCCTCATCCTTGGGAAACAGAGCGTGCACCGCGCGGTTGGCGAACACGATTTCTCCCCCAGCCGAAAACAGCACCAAACCCTCATCCATGCGGGCGGTGATATCATCAAACTCTGCCTGCCGCCGCTCAAGCTCGCGCAGCTGCGAAACTATGCGGCGGTTCTGCTTATCCATACGGTGCAAAAGCGGGGAAAGTTCATCATACGCGTCATTTTTGAGCGGTTCATGCAGGTCAAGTGTGACAATCGGCTCCAAAAATACATGCGTCAGCCAGCTTGCGAGCAGCGCCGCCATCAGCAGCGCGAGCAGCACAACCAGCACAATCCACGGCGAAGCAACCGACAGCGCGGTAAACGCGCTGTCAGCCGTTGAGCCCACGCGCAGCACCGTACCATCGTCCAGCTGCTGCGCGTAATAATAGGTCTGCTCTTTGAGTGTATCGGATAAGCGGCTGGATTCACCCACACCGGTTTCGAGTGCATCGGCAATCTCAGGCCGCGCAGCATGGTTTCCCATATCCGCAGGATCGGACTGGTTGTCATAGAGCACCGTGCCATCCGTATCGACCACCGTAATACGGTCGGCATATACACGCCCGATACGCTGGAGCTCATCCTCCCCGCCCTCGGCGGTTGCGGCCGCGATATAGCCGCATTCCTCCCGCAGGCGCTCACGCAGGTCATGCGTCAATCCGGCATGCACCGCTGCAATCAGCAGCGATACCGTGACCAGCAGCGTCACCAACGCGGTCAGGAAGATGCTCCCGAAAACACGCTTTCTCATTCATGGCCTCCCATGCGATAGCCCACGCCGCGCACGGTCTCGATCATTGCGCCCGCCGCGCCCAGCTTTTGCCGCAGGGTACGGATGTGTACATCCACTGTGCGTGTTTCGCTCTCGCTGCCGTAGCCCCAGATGTTCTCCAGCAGCACATCACGCGTGAGCACCGCGCCGCGGTTTTTCATCAAAAGCCGCAGCAGCTGATATTCCTTGAGCGTCAGCTGCACCTCTGTTTCGCCGACAAACACGCTGTGTGCGCGCTCGTCCACGCAAATTTCGCCCGCGGTCAGCGGACGCTCTTCCGCACCGCCCTGCTCGCCCGCCTGCGTGCGGCGCAGCACCGCGCGGATACGCGCGACCAGCTCCATCATGCCGAAGGGCTTGGCGATATAGTCATCCGCGCCGCTGTCCAGACCGACCACCTTGTCGTATTCCGTGTTTTTGGCGGTCAGCAGAATGACCGGCACATCCGCAGTCTCGGCCGCGGCGCGCAGCCGCCGCAGGATCGCAATACCATCCTCACCCGGAAGCATGATATCCAGCAGGATCAGCGCAGGCGTCTCACTGCGCAGCGCGGCAAACAGGGCTTCTCCGTCCGGGAAGCCCTTTGCATCCATGCCCGTATTTTGCAGCGTGTAAACGACCAGCTCGCGAATACCGTCGTCATCCTCCACGCAATAGATCATGGTGTTTCCTCCTTCGCGCTGGGCAATCAGTCGCCCGCGCTCTTATGTGTACCAGTGATGGAGAACTCCACCCACTCGGCAATATTAGTGGCATGGTCGCCGATACGCTCCAGATACTTGGCGATCATCAGGATATCGAGTACACGCTCGCCGTCCTTCGGATTCTGCGCCACTTCCGCGATCAGATCCTTTTTACACTCGGTAAACAGATCGTCCACCACGTCGTCATACTCAATGACGCTCCAGGCAAGCGTCAGATCGCGGCGTACAAAGGCGTCAAGACTGTCGGTGACCATCTTGATCGTCGCCTGCGCCATCTGCTCAATATGCGCACTATGGCCGCATGCACCGGGCAGGTACTCGACGATCTCCGCGATATCACTCGCCTGATCGCCGATACGCTCAATATCGGTAATCATCTTCAGCACCGACGAAATCAGACGCAGGTCGCTTGCGACCGGCTGCTGCTGCAGGAGCAGTTTCAGGCACATCGACTCGATCTCGCGCTCCTTGCGGTCGATCTCATGGTCGATGCGGATGGCAGATGCGGCAAGCTTGACGTCGCCGCCCAGCAGCGCCTTGACCGCGCTGGCGATCGCATTCTCACACAGCGCACCCATGGCGATCAGTTCGTTATTCAGCTCCAGAAGCTGGGTATCAAAACGGTTGCGCATCAGCCAAACCTCCCCGTAATGTAGTCCTCAGTGCGTTTGTCCGTCGGCATGGAGAACAGCTTTTCAGTATCGCCGACCTCGATCATGTCGCCGAGCAGGAAAAACGCGGTCGTATCGGAAACGCGGGTGGCCTGCTGCATGTTGTGCGTGACCATAACGATAGTATAATCTTTTTTCAGTTCGAGTACAAGGTCTTCGATCTTGGCGGTCGAAATCGGGTCAAGCGCCGAGGTCGGCTCGTCCATCAGCAGCACTTCCGGATCGGCCGCCAGCGCGCGGGCGATGCAGATACGCTGCTGCTGGCCGCCCGACATGGACAGCGCGGACTTTTTCAGGCAGTCCTTGGTCTCATCCCAGATCGCGGCGTGGCGCAGCGAGGTCTCGACGATCTCATCGAGCTTGACGCGGCTCTTGATGCCGTGCGTGCGCGGGCCGTAAGCGATGTTATCGTAAATGGACATCGGGAACGGATTGGGCTTCTGGAACACCATGCCCACGCGCTTGCGCAGGATGTTCACATCGCAGTCGTGGTAAATGTCCTGTCCATCCAAGCGGATGTCGCCCGTGATCTTGCAGCCCTCGACTAGATCGTTCATGCGGTTGAGCGAACGCAGCAGCGTCGATTTGCCGCAGCCGGACGGCCCGATGAACGCGGTGATCTCGTTGGCCTTGATATCCAGATCAATATCATGCAGGGCATGGAAATCCCCATAATAGAGGTTCATGTCCCGAATCTCAATTTTATTCTGCTCCATAGCTTCCTCCGATTACTTTTTGGTCAGCTTTTTGGCAACAAAGGCCGAAAGCGCGTTCATCAGCAGCACGACGACCAGCAGCACGACTGCGGTTGCGTAGGCTTCGTTCATATTCAGACCCTCGCCGGACAGCACATACATATGGATAGCCAGCGTACGGCCGGACTGGAACAGCCCCGGGATCTGCGCCATGGTGCCGGCGGTGAAGATCAGCGCCGCGGTCTCGCCCACGATACGGCCAATCGCCAGAATGATACCCGACAGGATGCCCGGCATTGCGCTGGGCAGCACGATGCGGAACACCGTACGCAGACGGCCCGCGCCCAGACCGAACGAGCCTTCGCGGAAGGTATCGGGAACGCTCATCAGCGCTTCCTCTGCGGTTCGCATGATAAGCGGTAGGATCATGATGGAAAGCGTCATCGCGCCGGCAAGCAGCGAATAGCCCCAGTGCAGCTGGGTGACGAAGAACAGCATGCCGAACAGGCCGTACACGATGGACGGGATGCCGGACAGGGTTTCGGTCGTAATACGGATGACATTGACCAGCTTATTGCCGCGGGACGCATACTCATTGAGGTATACCGCAGTGAACAGACCGAGCGGCACGGCAATGACCAGCGCCAGCAGCGTCATCTCGATGGTTGTGATGATCGCCGGCATCATGGACACGTTATCCGAATTATATGTCCACTCAAACAGCGACGGCTTGAGATGCGGCACGCCGTTGATCAGGATGTACGCAATCAGGAACAGCAGCACCGCAAAGGTGATGATCGCTGCGCCATAAACCACGCCCTTTTGCAGCCGTGCTTTGGTGCGTCCATACACGCGCTGCGGCTTTGCCTTGACGGCAGCCGCCGTATTCTTTTTTGCAGCAGTAGTCGCTTCGGTCGTCATACGTCCTTCCTCCTTTTGAGTACCGAGAAGGTCAGATTGATGAGCAGGATAAACACGAACAGAACCACGCCCGTGGCGATCAGCGCCTCACGGTGCAGGCCGGTTGCGTAACCCATTTCGATGACGATGTTTGCCGTCATCGTTCGGATGCCCTTGAGCAGGCTGGCCGTCAGGCGCGGCTGGTTGCCCGCGACCATGATAACCGCCATGGTCTCGCCAATCGCACGGCCGATGCCGAGCACGATGCCGGCCAGCACGCCGGATTTTGCCGCCGGCAGCATGACCGAGAAAATCGCACGCTCATGGGTCGCGCCCATGGCGACTGCGCCCTCATAGTAGGCGTTCGGCACGGCGCGCAGCGCCGCTTCGGATACACCGATGATAGTCGGCAGGATCATAATGCCCAGCAGGATGGATGCGGACAGAATGGTCGAGCCGGAGGAAATCCCCGCGCCAAAGAATTTTGCCACTTCCAGCACCACCGGCACGATTACCACCATACCGAAAAAGCCGTATACGATCGACGGGATGCCCGCCAGCAGCTCAGTGCAGGGCTTGAGCACGCCGTAAATGCGCTTCGGGCAGTAAAATGCCATAAAGATCGCGGTCAGCAGGCCGATCGGCACGCCGATCACGATAGCGCCCGCTGTGATGTAAATGCTGCCGACGATCATCGGCAGAATGCCGTAAACATCATTGCCCGGCTTCCAAGTCGTGCCGGTCAGGAAGTCCAGCACGCCGATCTCGCGGATCGCGGGGATGCCGTTGACAAACAGAAATATGCAGATCAGGGCAACCGCAAGGATGGACGCAAGCGCGCAGACAAAAAACACGCCGTGCATCACCTTTTCAAGCAGGTTTTTCATTTCGCCCTTCTGCCGGGTTGCGGTTTCGTTCATGTTTTCACCCCATAGACAGTGGGAAAGGGCGAAACGGATTTCGCCCTGCATTCCCTTGTTTGGTTTGCCTCTTATGCAGCTACGTCAGCCCAGTCGGTGGTCTCACCGATGTAGATGCTCTTGATCTGATCCATGGTCAGGTCTTCCACGGTGTTATTCGGGTTTACAACAACCGCGATGCCGTCCAGTGCGATGGAAGTGCCGGTCAGTTCCGCCTTCTCCTCGTCCTTGAGCTCACGGGAAGCCATGCCGATCGCAAAGGTGCCGTCGATCGCGCCGGTCATGCCGGAGGTGGAGTCAGAGGTCTGCAGCTCGATCTTCGCCTTGGGGTTAACCGCCTGATATGCTTCGATCAGCTTTTCCATAACCGGGGATACCGAGGAAGAACCGCCGACAGCGATCTGGCCCTCAGAGCCATCGGTGGTGAAGGCTTCCGCCGCATCGTTTACCGTGATGTAGCCCTCTTCCTCAACGATCGCCTGGCCGTCAGCGCTCAGGATGAAGTTGATGAAGTCCTTGGCAACGCCGGTCGGCTCGCCCTTGGTCGCAATGTTGAACGGACGGGACAGCTTGTAGTCGCCGCTCTTTACATTATCGGTGGTAGCTTCTACGCCATCTACCTTAACTGCCTTAACGGTGTCGTTCAGAGAGCCGAGCGAAACATAGCCGATCGAGCTTTCGTTACCCGCAACGCTGGTCAGTACCACATCGGTCTTGTTGGCGATTTCCGCATCAACCGTGGTGTTGTCGCCGTTGTCGTCTTCTACGCCGGTCAGCTCGACAAACGCGCTGCGCGTGCCCGAACCGTCCTCACGGGAGATAACCGTGATCGCACCGGAAGTGCCGGAAGCAGCTGCGTCGCCGCCCTCCGCCGCATTGTTTGCATCTGCAGAATCATTGCCGCCGCAGCCAGCCAGCGCACCGCACAGCATCAGGCCTGCCAGCAGCAGGGATACACTCTTTTTCATAACTTGAATTTCTCCTTTTCATTTCGATCTTGTTTTTTTGTTACAAGAACATCTTACGGAGGAAATGTAAAATCAAAAAGTGCGTCATTGTAAAATCGATGTAAAGCAGAAAACATTGTGTAAAGTGCGCAAAAAAGGACGGCAAAACACATGTTTTGCCGTCCTTTTGATATGTTTTTGGTATAATCTATCCAAGGTGGTATAGACCTGTCACATGTTTCCGGAGCTATCCTCTGTGTTTTTTTCGAAAATACCCCAAATACATGACTGCCGCTGCCATGCTCCAGAAGTAGGCCATCATGTATGGCACCTCGAAAATATTCTCGAAATAGCAGTGCACCAGCACGCCCATCATGCCCGCAAACATAGAAACCGCGAGCACGCGCGTCCGGTCGGTCTCATTATACGCCGAACGGCCGATGGCGCGCACGCACCACAGCGTCATGCCGATCAGCAGAATGATAAAGAAGATCAGACCGACATATCCCATCTCAACCAATGTTTTGAGATAGTAGTTATCCATATAGAAATACTCGAAGGTATCGGTCTCCTCGATGATCTTGTTCTGCATCGCAACCGCGCCGCCGAACCGCCCAAGGCCGAAGCCCAAAAGCGGGTTAGAGGTGTGCAGCAGTTCCAATCCGGTCTCCCACCGGACCATACGGCCCGCGCGCTGGCTGGCCTCCATATAGTCAGCGGTGAAGAGATAGGTAATGCGGTTTGCAATCGACGGGATCGCGATCAGCGCGCCCGCGCCTGCGACCGCCATCAGCGCGATCAGGCGGCGATCCAGGAAGATCGCGAACACAATGACCGCGACCGCAAGGCCGCCCCAGGCGCCCTTGGAGAAGGTGAAGATGCAGCACAGGCACATCATACCGGTCACGCCGATGGCCAGCACCTTGACCCACATCTTTTTGCAATAGTACGCCAAACCCGCCGCCATCGGTGCAAACAGCACCAGCAGGCTGCCCATAATGTTGGGGCTGCCGGTCAGCGAATAGACACGCGTACGCACGCTTTCCTCGGTCTGGGAAACCCAGCCCGCCGGGATGGGCGCGGCAATGATGAACTGATAGATGCCGTGCAGCGCAATCGGGATCGCCATAGCGAGCAGCGCACCGTAAAAAATCGCGAAATCGTGGTCGTCCTCAATCAAACGGGTGACAAGGAAGAACCAGAACAGGTACTGCACGACAGCACGGTAGCCGTCAAGCGCAATCGACGGATAAGGCGAAACCGCGCACATCAGGAAAAAGCCAACGCCAATAAACAGCAGCAGATACGCATCGATCGGCGTGACGCGCGAAAGCCCGGGTGCACGGCGCATCGCCGTGTGCCACAGGACATAGGCAAACGCCGCGAGCATCAGGCACTCGTCCCACACCGAACCAATAAAAGCGATGGGGATATGATTACGGATAAAGTAATCGAGCGGCAGATACATCGCCAGACATACGAGCAGCAGACCGCGTACGCCGAAAAACCGGCATACCCGTCCGATCACACCGCCACCGAGGAATGTCGAAACCGGCTTCCAGATCGCAAGGCAAAGCCGATAAATCAGGCTTTGCGCCGCCGCGTCGCCCAACCGCTCGATAAAGCGGCGCAGCGCTGCAACCAACCGCACAAAGCGGCTGTTTGCCGCCGTGCAGATGGGCACAGCGCAAAAGCTGTCCCAACAGCGGCGGAACCGCGAATGTGGGTACGCTTCCGCGATTTTCCGGAAAAATCCCGCGATCGCACCCTCGTGATACCACGCGCGTAGGCACAGCAGCGCCCGCACGAGCAGACTGTTTTCAAATATCGCTTTCATAGGCCTTACTCGCCGATCTGTACCGAATCAATGTTGCCGGTCGTCTCGAAGTCGTTGGTCTTGACGATCATCGTACGGCCCGCACGGACTTCCTGCGTACCGATCGAGGGGGCGGCGGTATCCTCAGCCACCGTGGTTTCGATCGTAAAGATGATGTCCTTTTTGCTCGGGTCGGTCGCGTCAACGATGCGGCCGTCCGCCGTGGTCACCTGCTGGACATAGTCCTCAATGCGCATATCGGTGATCGTTGCCGTGGTATAGGAGCTGCCGCTGACGATCTTTTTGCCGACCTGGTCGTTGCGCTGAACCTCTTCCACAAGGAAGGGCGTCGCGCCGCGTACGCGCACAACCACGGTCATCGGCACTTGCTTGGATGTGGCTTCCGCGATCTGCGGGGCAAACAGCTTATAACCCACACCGGCCACCACCGCAATGGCAGCCACCAGTACAAGCAGGTCGACGACATTGATCAAGCCGAACAGCTTGCCTTTTTCGTTGATGATTTTCATAATTGTCCTCCGTTGATGGGTTTGCGGCCATGTGTTCCGCGTCGGGCAGTCAGCCGCATGATAGGTTATTATACCACAGCGGCAACAGATTGTCATGCCATAAGATTCCGCCTTGCGCCGCTGGTGGTATAATCATAAAATACCCGTATAATAGCCTGCGGCTATTATACCATACAGGCATGTCCGCTTCAAGGCTTAACCCGTCAGTTCCCGCCACCAATCGACCAATTTGCACCGAAATTCAACAGTTTCGCAATCTTCTGACGGTTCAACTGCCTGCTCACATGCAACCGAAAACGCCGTGCACCACCATGCCGCCTGCGGCTGCTGCGTCGGCGCAAACGCCCCGGCAAACAGCACGCTGCACGCAGTCACAACCGCGACAGCTGCCTTTTTTGTCTGTTCTGTCATAAGAAAAACCGCCTTCCGTCATCTGGTGTCCCCAGTATGCCCGGAAGGCGGCGGCAATATACGTTTTTACACAGTTTCCGTCAGGAAGGTGTCCGCAAAGCGGCGGGACAGCATCTTGGCTGCTGTCTTGGCACGGTTCTCGTCCGAAAACAGGCCGAACACGGTTGGCCCGGAGCCGCTCATCAACGTGCCGTCCGCGCCGTTTTCACGCAGGAACGCGCGGATCTCACCGATCTGACGGCGCTTGGTCGCGGTCACGGTTTCCATAACGTTGTTCAGGCGCTTGCATACACCCGCAAAGTCCTGCTGTTCAAGTGCGCGGAGCATGCCCTTCGTGTCCGGGCGGTCGCGCAGCTCGACCGCGTCGATCGCGGTGTATACCTCCTTGGTGGACACGCCGAACGGCGGCTTGCACAGCACGACCCAGCAATGCGGCATGGGGGCGAGCGCGGTCAACTCCTCGCCGATGCCCTCGGCCAACATCGTGCCGCCGCGCAGGCAATAGGGCACGTCCGCGCCGAGTTTCAGCCCCATTTCACAAAGCTGATCGTCCGACAGGCCGGTTTTGTGCAGCGCGTTCAGCGCGCGCAGCACGGCTGCCGCATCGGTTGAACCGCCGGCCAGACCTGCCGCGATCGGGATGCGCTTTTCGATATGGATTTCGCAGGTCTCCAGCAGCGTGCCCGTCTGCTGATAGAACAGATCGGCCGCGCGATAGGCCAGATTGCGCTCATCGACCGGCAAAAACGGCAGGTTACAGGTCAGGATGATGCCGCGCGGCTTCTTTTCGCCGTGCGTCACCGTGACATGCACGTCGTCATGCAGCGCCACCGACTGCATCACCATGCAGACCGTGTGATACCCGTCGTCACGGCGGCCGGTCACGTCCAGCGTCAGATTGATTTTGGCGCGCGCCTCCACCATTGTTTCGGCGTGCGTGATTTCATTTTTCTTAAATAACATGGTTTCTCCCTGCTTATAAAGATAATGGCACCTGTTCGGGCTTGCGGCTGCGGAACACGGTGACCGTCGTAAAGCCGGCGTCGCGCGCGTTCTTCGCGCAGTCATCCACCCCTCGGCCGACCGTATCCAGTGTGTGCGAGTCCGAGCCGATCGAGATGCGCTCGCCGCCCATGCGGCGGTATTCATACAGGATGTTCTGCGGGGGACCGACCTTTTTCTGCCACCCGGCTACGCCGGCGGCGTTCAGCTCCAGCGCATAGCCGCGGTCGATACACACGTGCAGCACCTGCTCGACGCGGTCCATATAGTGATCGAACGACGGCACATAGTCGCCGTGCTTCATCACACGCAGCGGATAATCGATATGCGCGAGTACGTCAAAGCCGCCGTGCCGCTCCATTTCCAGCATTTGATCGAAGTATTCATGCAGGAACGCATCGCAATCCAGCTTTTCGTACTCATGGAAGTAGATGTCCAGATCATTGGGCATGGCGTGCAGCGAGCCGATCACCATATCCAGCTCATGCGTACGCACAAGTTCATCCGCCGCCGGGTCGGCGTGAATCTGGCCGATCTCGATACCGACCAGCACCTCAATTCCCTCGATCGCCGCCTTAGCCGTCCGCGCATCGCGCAGGCAGGCTTCCACGTCCCGGTTTTCCGCCGGACCGCGCGTGCGGTAAAAGTCAAGGTGATCGGTCAGGCCGATGATATCCAGCCCCGCCGCTTGGCAGGCACGCACCTTATCCTCGACGGTCTGCGGATAGGCGGCATCCGCCGAATATCCGGTGTGCATATGTAAATCCACTCGCATGGACAATTTCCGCCTTTCTAAATGTACATCAGCGCCGTCTCGACAAAACAGACGACGATTGCAGCCGTCATGCCAACGTTGCCGAACACCGCGCGCATCGATGGCGCACATGGCCCGTGTTCCCAGACATGCGTGCCTCTCCCCCGCACAAGCAATATAACACCCACGACGGTCATCACCGGCCAGCTCAACACATACAGCATAGGCAAAATCCCGTTTTCCGGCAGCAGGAACACGATAAACGAGCCGTACAGATTAAAGAGGATATGCAGCAGCACGGAGGTTTTGAGCTTGCCCGTATAAAACATTGCATACGCCAGCAGCAGGCCAAGCAGGAACGCATAACAGAACTGCGACAGGTTCGCATGATACAGTCCGAACAGCAGCGCGGATACAAACGCCGCGGGCTTTTGCCCATACCGCGCGAGCCGCTTCGCCAGCAAGCCGCGGAACAGCAGCTCCTCACACAGCGGGCCGAGGATGCAGCCGCCCAGCAGCACAACGCTCAGCGGCATTTCGTTCATCGCCTCGCTCACCAGATCGACCGGCTCGAGCCGCGCCACGCGGTAAACAAGGTCATTGAGCCACGTGCCAATGATTGACCCGATCTCCATCAGAGCGATGCCGATGACAAACCAACGCCCCACCAGCCGCGCGGTAACCGGCCGCGAGACAAGCGGCGGTACCGGTATTTTGCGGCACAGCCAATAGGACAGCGGCAAGGCCGGCAGGTAATATCCCACGAGGGTGAGCAGCATATATGTGCTCACGCCGCCGGCCAGCCGTCCGAAAAAGGCAAGCCCGGTCAGCCATAGCTGCCAGACCAGCATCATCACGTTCGTCAGCACCAGCGCCCAGCCCAGACGCGCGCAATATTTCCGTTCCTGTTGCAATGTGTTTTCCTGCATATTGTCTCCCCTGACGGCAGAAAAACAGGGCAAAGCTATGCGCCCCGCCCCGTTTTCTTTCTTTTCTGCTTACTTGGCTTCGCTTACCAGACGCTCGGTATCCTTGGCGATCATCAGTTCCTCGTTGGTCGGGATGACCAGCACGCGCACGCGCGCCCAGTCGATGGAGATATCCATCTGGCGGCCACGGTACTTGTTCTTCTCCGGATCGATCTTGATGCCGAGGTACTCCATGTGCTCGCAAACGTCCCAGCGGACCGAGCGGTCGTTCTCACCAACGCCCGCGGTGAAGATGATAGCGTCTACGCCGCCCATTTCGGCGATGTAAGAGCCGATGATCTTCTTAACGGACAGGTTGAACATTTCCTTTGCCAGCGCCGCACGGGCATTGCCGTCGGTGATGGCAGCATCCAGATCGCGGAAGTCGGACGATACGCCGGAAATACCCAGCATACCGGACTTCTTGTTCAGGATGTTGATGACGTCCGCCGCGCTCATTTCCTCATGCTCGGACAGGAATTCGATGATAGCGGGGTCGATGTTGCCCGCGCGGGTGCCCATCGGCAGACCGTCGAGCGGGGTGAAGCCCATCGAGGTATCATAGCTCTTGCCGCGGTTGATCGCGCAGATAGACGAACCGTTGCCCAGATGGCAGGTGATCAGGCGCAGCTCCTCGAGCGGACGGCCGAGCATTTCGGCAGCCTGCTGGGAAACATACTTATGGCTGGTGCCGTGGAAGCCGTAGCGGCGGATCTTGTACTTCTCGTAGTACTCGTACGGGATCGCGTACATATAGTGCGACTGCGGCATGGTCTGATGGAACGCGGTATCAAATACGGCAACCATCGGTACGTCCGGACCCATAACCTCGCGGCAGGCCTGAATACCGATCAGGTTGGGCGGGTTGTGCAGCGGTGCGAGCGGTACGCAGTCCTCGATCGCCTTCAGCACCTTTTCGGTGATGATAACGCTGTCCGAGAAGAACTCGCCGCCGTGTACCACGCGGTGGCCGACTGCGTCGATCTCGCTCATCGAGGAGATAACACCCTTTTCAGGATCGAGCAGCACGTTGATGACCGACTGAATCGCTTCCTTATGGGTAGGCATCGCGATGTCGAACTTGAACTTTTCATCCGTCTTGTTGCCGGTGTGGGTGAGCACGCCGTCGATGCCGATGCGCTCGCACAGGCCCTTAGCCATGACCTCGCCCGATTCGGTGTCGAGCAGCTGGTATTTCAGCGAAGAGCTGCCGGCATTGATAACCAGAACTTTCATTTGCAAAACTCCCTTGTGCCGTATTTAGCGGCTTGCACAAAGCCGCGGAAGCCGATATAATAATGTTACACTCTTATATTACACGATTTGCCACAAATGTACAAGCCAAATTTTCATATTCTGGCGTTGTTTTGCCCGGAAGGAGCCAAGTTATGACCATCTGCGGCATCGTTGCCGAATACAACCCATTCCACGCGGGGCATGCGCACCATCTGGCCGAAACCCGACGCGCGCTGGGCGCGGACGTGGCCATCGTTTGCGCGATGAGCGGCAATTATGTTCAGCGGGGCGACCTTGCGGTCATGGAGAAATACCGTCGCGCCGAGGCCGCCGTGCGCTGCGGCGCCGACCTTGTGCTCGAAACGCCGCTGTCCGCCTGCCTGTGGTCGGCGGAGGGGTTTGCGTACGGCGCTGTGTCGCTGCTCGACGCACTCGGCTGCGTGACGCACCTGTCCTTCGGCGCAGAGCATGCTGACCTTGCCTTACTGCGCCGCGCGGCCGAGCTGTCCCGCACGGAAGGCGACCACGCGGACGCGCTGCGGCAGGCGCTTGCCGCAGGGCTGCCCTATGCCGCGGCCGTGCAGCAAGCGGTCGCTTCCACCGACCCGGAGGCCGGCGCGCTGCTGGCCAGCCCGAACAACACGCTCGCGGTCGAATATCTGTGCGCGCTGGACGCCTTGCAAAGCCCGATCCAGCCGCTTGCCATCCTGCGCGCCGGCGGTGCGCACGACAGCGACCTGCCCGCAGACGGGCTGCCGTCCGCGTCCTATCTGCGCAAATTGGTTATGCAGGGCGATCTTTCTGCCTGCCGCCCGCTGATGCCGGAAGCATCGTTTGCCGTGCTCCGGCAGGCCATCGACAACCGGGAAGCCCCGGTAACGCGGCAAACGGTCGATCAGGCCATGCTTGCGCACCTACGTCGGCTGTCCCCCGCCGACCTCGTCCGCTATTGCGGCGGCGACGGACTGGAAAACCGTCTGTGGACGGCGATCCGGGACAATACCACCTTTTCCGCCGTCTGCACTGCCGCACAGACCCGCCGCTACCCGCTCGCACGGGTGCGCCGCGCACTCATGCGCGCATGGCTCGACCTGCCGTTGGAAATCCCCCCGACGGTGAACTATATTCGGGTGCTCGCGGTCGGCGCGCGCGGCCGGGAAATCCTGCGCACGATGAAGGACACCTGCGCGCTGCCCGTGATCGTCAAACCGGTCACCGAGCGCGCGCTGCCGAACGAAATCCAGCCGCTGCTTGCACGTGACGCGCTGGCCGACGATCTGTATGCCCTCGCCTACCCTGACCCCGCGCTGCGCGTGGGTGGCGGGCGCTACCGCAAAACCCCGTTCTGTCTGGAATGACCCATGCAAATAGATTCTGATTTTGGGAGGGGAAAACGATGATGCTTTGTCCTTACTGCGGAAAAGAAATGCTCGACGGCAAGCTGCTGGGCGACCGCAAGGCGCTTAAATGGCTGCCCAAAGACAAACAGATGCTGTTCGGCCTGTGGGCCTGCGGGGGACTGAGCGTCGGCTCCCATACCCCCACGCAGCGCGCAGAGGCGCGTGCGTGGCACTGCTCATACTGCAAAAAGCTGGTCATCGATCTGGAAAACTGCTAAGAGAACGTCCAAAGCGGCCCCGACCGGGCCGCTTTTTCTTTTATGGAATTTTGCGCAAACTACTTGACCTGTCGTAGTAATCATGCTACTATTACTCCATCAGATGAAGTAGAAAGGAGGCACGCTATGCTGGGCAGCGACGTAATGCGCGGCTACAACGACATGCTGATCCTGTGCCTGCTGTGCGAAGGCGACTCATACGGCTACGCGATCTCCCGCGAGATCGAGCGGCGCAGCGGCGGCGAATATCCGATCAAGGAAACCACGCTATATTCTGCATTTGGTCGGCTGGAAAAACAGGGCTGGATCGTGCCGTATCAGGGCAGCGAAACGCAGGGCCGACCGCGCACCTATTACACCATCACAGACGAAGGGCGGCGCGCCTATGCCGCAAAATGCGCCGAATGGCGCGTGCTTCAAACCGTGATCGACCGTTTTACAAAGGAGGATATGGGACATGGAAGCGATTCGTAACTATGTGGATGCTTTATTCGCCACACTGCCGCAGGATACGGATACCCTGCGCATCAAGGCGGATATGCTGGCAAATTTGGAGGAAAAGTATCACGCCCTGCTGGAAGAGGGCAAAAACGAAGCCGAGGCGACCGGGCTGGTTATCGCCTCCATCGGCTCGGCAGACGAACTACGGGAAGAGTTTGGTTTCTCAGCGGAAGCCGAATCCAATACAGCCAAAGCTACATCTACTGCGCGCGCAACCGCTCCGCAGCCCGATCCTGCCGTTGCGCAAGAATATGGGCGCTACCAAACACGCAAACATGCTATGATTGCGATAGCAGTCGCACTGTTCATTCTTGCCCCTTTCACCTGCGCCTTTTTTGAGGATACGCTACATCTGGAAGAGCCCGGTACCTTTTTGTTCTTCGTCATGATCGCAGCAGGCGTAGCACTGTGCATCCTGTCCGGTCGAAAGGACGACTATTATCGCGAGCTGCACGGTCTTGGTTGCGACGAGGATGATATCCCCGACAGGGAGGATGAGAAACGACACCCAATCAGCAATCTGTTCGCTTCCATTGCTTTTCCAGTCGCGGCGGCCATATATGTGTGCATCGGCTTATTCTTTGACCTGTGGCATCCCGGCTGGGTGATTTTTCTCATCTGTACTGCAATCACCGCTGCCATCGCCGCATGGGAGGACTACCGCAGCCGCATCTGACCCTTTTTCACAGCAAAAACATTTGACTTTGCCCCGTTTTTTGCCTTATAATAAATTTTAGTATACTAAAGCATCAAGAGGGGTAAGACAAACCATGATCGGACTTGGCACCATTGTCAACTGCTGTACCATTGCGGCGGGCACGGCGCTCGGCGTTTTCCTCAAGGGCGGATTGCCGCGGCGTTTTGAAACCACCATCATGCAGGCGCTCGGCCTGTGCACATTCTTCATCGGCATCGGCGGCGCGGCAAGCGGCCTGCTGACCTTTGAGGATGGCGCACTTTCCACCCAGCACACCATGCTGCTGGTGCTCAGTCTGGTGCTGGGTGCTGTGGTCGGCGAAGCGCTCGACATCGAAACGCGGCTCAACGATTTCGGCGCGTGGTGCCAGACCCGTTTTTCCGGCGGCAGCGAGGACGGCAAGTTCGTGCAGGGCTTTGTCACCGCATCCCTGTTGTTCTGTGTGGGCGCAATGGCAATCGTCGGCGCGCTCGAGGACGGCCTGAACGGCGACCCGTCCATCCTGATTGCCAAAGCGGTGCTCGACGGCGTCTCTGCGGTAATCTTCGCCGCCTCGCTCGGCAAGGGTGTTTATCTGTCCATCCTGCCGTTGTTCATCTATCAGGGCGGCATTACGCTGCTCGCACGGTTCATCCGCCCATGGCTGACCGACGCTCTGATCTCGCAGATTTCCTGCATCGGGTCGGTACTGATCTTCGCTATCGGTTTCAACCTGATGTTCGATAAAAAGGTCAAGGTCGGCAATCTGCTGCCAGCCGTTCTTTTCCCGATCCTATTCTTTTTCCTCGCGCGGTTCTTCCCCGCGTTGGGTACGCTGTAAAAAAGAAAGGAGGCCGCCGGCCTCCTCTTTTCCGCAAAAAACCGCAGGGAACGCCTCACGCGTTCCCTGCGGTTTCTCTTTTTTGCTATATTGGCCTGCCTCAAGCCTTTATATAGGTGATGCGATTGACAGTAGTACCCGCTTTGACCGACACCGCGATTTCCGTGATATCTGATGCCCAGTCATCGTATGCGGCGCACGCACCCGTAGCCGCGTCGTACGCGACAGCATTTCCTGCAATCGTAACGCCCGAAACGCCGCTGCGGTCAGAGGCGTCCACAGTCAGCACATAATCCCCATCGTCCGGCGCCTGCGTAGAAAACAGTATCGTGCAGTCTGTTTCTGCGGTAAAGGCACCGTTTTCCTGCCAAGTAACCGAACCGCTCTGCACCGTCGCATAATCCGGCACACCATCGCTGTTGACATCGGGTGCACTGGCAGTATCCATACCGGTTTTAGAAAGGATATTCAGCGCCTCGGTCGTGTCAAACGGATTGAGCGCGGCGACTGCCAGCAGACGGTTGACAAACGCATTGTTTTTCGCAGTCAGCAGGACATCGTCCAGCTGATCGTCATTTGTCTGGCACAGGCGCGTATAGCCGTTCATCATTCTCTGCACATAAGTGTCATCCAGCAGCAGCTGAGCACCAGTCATATTACCGACCGGGTTAATCATGCTTTCATACAGATCAAACATCTGCTGCCATACTTCGGCATCTGCGCGCATATAGCTGATGCCCTGATCCAGCTGATCCATCGCCTTGCCGAACTCACCGACCGAAACATAATACTGCGCCAGCGGGATCGTGATCGAGTTGGATTCCGCCTTAGCCAAGTCCGCGGCATACTGATCGGCTACTCCCGCTTCATTACCGCCCGAAATCAAATAAGACAGCTTGTAGTCATTTTTCTCAAACAAATCGATGGTTGCACACATTTTCAGATCGCTCATTGTAAGGCTGTCACCCGTAAAAATGGTCTGTGCGACCAGATTCAGGCCAAGCAGCACCACAAAGATGCCGGAGAACGCCGCAAGCGGCCAGCGAACCGCGCCGCCCTTGCTGCTCTGCGGCACCTGCAGGCGCAGGCAATCGCCACAGTACAGCGTGACAAGCGCCAGCACAGCAAAGAACATCGGCAAACAACAGCCTACCGACCAGATTACGTCGGAGACCGCCTGACCGAACATCTGCAGCACACAGGCTGCTGCCAGCATAACGACCAGTGGCTTTTCCTTACGGCTCTTGACCAGCGCCCAGACCGTCGTGCCGAGGATTGCAAGGAAAGCGGCCAAGCCCAGAATACCCAAGTCGCACAGCGCCTCGACATAGTGATTGTGCGCATACTTGGTTTCATAATAATAGTCCTGTACGGAAACAACGCCGTTTTCAAAGCCGCCCAGACCACGGCCGAAGATTGGCGACGTGAGCCACAGCTTGATGGCATCCTGCCGGTATACGCCACGCTGCACCACATTGCCGTTAGCGAAAAGGTCCTGCACACGTTCTGCAATAAAGGCAGGCAGCAGCTTATACCCCAGCTTGAGGCTGCCGTCCTGCGCACCGGTGTAAGTGGCACTCTGCATGGTCACGCCCGGTTCGCTGCACGAAAAACGGAAGAAAACAATCTCACTGTCATCCGGCACGGTAAAAGTCACCGGCGCTTCCGACGATCCGCTCACCAGATTGGTTTCATTGTTCTGAATCAGGTTGCTTGTGCTTTTATAGGATACCTGTACCTGCACCGGTGCGGTTGCTTCCATTGTCAACGTATATTCTCCGGCTGAAAGGTTCGCCGTTCGGTAGAAACCACCTTCTGAACCAAAGGTATACGCACCCGCTATATTCAGTGCAGCGATCAGGTAGATAACAGCCAAAACAACTATGCCGATTATCACGCCAACGAGCAGCTTTGCCTTACTGCTCAGCACAGTTGCCAGCTTTTCGCGCACATAGATCTCCAGCACACAGGCCAGCGCGCAACCAACCACCAGCATCAGCATCGGCAGCGGCGAACCGGTTGCGGTATCACCGAAGCCCTTAACCGAAATACCACCCGCCAGCAGTGCAACCACAGCGGTTTGCACAAGCAGCAGGAACAGGCCGACACGGCCTTCTTTCGGGCTGAGCACCAGCATCAGCAGGCAAGCCAGAACAAAAACGCCCAGCGAACCCATCGAAAACGCCAGCAGATAGGAAATCGTATTGACCATCAGAAGGATCGTGCACAGCACCTTCTGCTTGCGGGTCTCCGACGTGATCACCAGCCAAAGCGATAGCAGACACGCAATCGACATCAAACCTGCATACGTGTTCGGGTTACCGACGATCGTCGTAAGACGGGAATTGAACAATTCACCAGTCGTGCCATAGCCCGGACCGATCGCTTCCATCAGCGCACGGAACGGCCGCATCAGGATATTGCTCGAAGCTGCGTCGATCGACAAGATGCCAACCGGCGCCGCCGCGCAGGCCAGCACAGCTGCGACACGCCGGAAGGATACCTTGCTCTCCTTGGAAAACAGCACGATCGCAACATAACCGGCAAACGCAGTCAGCAGGCAGGCAAACTCCGCAATCGCAAATTTGCCCGACTTGGCATACAGCGTAGAAATGCCCGCCAGCAGCATATAAGCGAACACCGCAAACGCCGGCGGCGTCAGCAAACGCTTGACACGCTGCTTATCCGCAAACGCCAGCATGCACAGGATGCCCGCAGCGCCGATCAAGCCGACTACCTTCTGGGTATAATAGCTGCCGTTGTTGGTAAAGCATAACGCAACAAACAAGGCAATCGCTGCGGTGATGTACAGTCCCCAAGGCACTCTGGGGGCTGCCTGAACTTTCTTTTGACTCATTGCAATAACCTCCATGGTATCGTCGCCGAAAGCTGGCGGCGTAATCTGCTAACTCTAAGTCGTTCCATCTGCCAGACCGGCAGCCTGCCGGTATAGTGTTGTCAATTCTCCGAACACCGGCCGGATATCATAGGGCTGCACTGCCTGACGGGCAGCCTGCCCCATGGCAAGTCGGCGCGACGGGTCGGACAGGCGTTGTACCGCATCGGCGAACGCAGCCGCATCGCCGTACGGGAACAGCAGGCCGGTTTTGTCCGGTTCGACCAAATCTTCGTGTCCCTTGACGCGCGTGGCCACGACCGGCAGGCCGCAGGCCATTGCTTCCATGACGTTGAAGGGCAATCCCTCAATGCGGCTGGCTGACACGCATAGGTCGGCGGCCTGATAATAGGGCAGCATGTCCCGGATAAAGCCAGGGAAACGCACACGCCCCTGCACACCAAGCCGTTCGGCAAGTGCCCTGCAATCCTCGAGCAGCGCACCACGGCCGGGCAGCAGCAGCATCGTATTTTCCGGCAGGTGCGGCATCGCTTCGATCAGGGTTTTCTGGCTTTTGCGTGCGGAAAACTCCGCCGCATACACCAGCACCAGCGCATCCGTGTCCAGTCCAAGCTGCGCGCGCGCCTGCGCCCGCTGCCCCTCGTCCGGCGGGACAAAACGCGCCATATCCACGCCCATACCACGTGTGGCGCGGCATTGCCGTCCCAAATGATACCGCTGCGCAATATCCTCATCCTGCCGGTTCATGGTCAGCAGCCAATCGGTGACCGGTGCCGTCAGTCGTTCTGCGGATAGCAGCAGCTGCCGCTTGGCAGACGGTGTGTCATTATCAAACAGGTACCCATGCACCGTATTCATCACCACAGGGCGATGCGCCATTGGCGGCACCACCGCAAGCCGGGCAAAAAACGCCGCAAGCGACGTGTGCAGGCTGACAAAATCATATTGTTCTTGCCGGATCAGACGGCGCAGCATGCGTGTAGCCGCAAGATTACGCGGCGAAAACATGCTTTTTTCCAATGACAGCTGGATCAGGCGGCTGACGCCTTCGAGCTGGCATGTCTCGCCTCCCGCCGCTGCATGCACTTCGCAGCCCTGCCGCGCAAACCACTGCAAGTATGGCCGATGAAAGGAGGAAAGATGACCGAAGGTTGAGGCGATATAGAGAATTTTTTTAGTATCACCCATGCTATATACACATACTTTCAATAAAAAACGCAGGCGACCTTTTCCGCCCGCGCATACTTTCCTATTGGAATATTACCCCAAACCATCATTTTTGTCAAGTCAAACGGGAATAAGGTGGAAATTTCCTGCAAACTATGATATGATAGTTGCGATCTATGTCGATTATACAAATTCGGTGTGTCAGGAGGCACGTCACTTGATTAAAGAAAATCAACGAACCCTCAACCAGCTCAACGGATTGACCGATGTGCTTATCCTGTTCCCCTGCATGATTGCTGCATACGCGATCCGTTTTGTGCTCTTCGCCGGTGAACCCGGCCACATCGGCTTACCTTATTATATATATACTGTCCTGTACATGGCACCGCTGTTCTGGCTGCTGTACGGTTTGATGGGACTGTATGACTCGTTCCGCTCCAAGAACTTCCTAACCGAGTTCAGCCTGCTGCTGCGCTGCAATGCTATCCTGTTCCTGCTATTGCTGGCGGTCTTCTTTATATATAAGGAATTCCATCTATCACGCTGGACGCTGCTGATTTTCTTTGGGCTGGCAACGATCGCAGTCGCACTCAAGCGTTGGATGCTGCGGCGCATCCTGCGTGCCTTTCGCGACAAAGGTTACAATCTCAAGCATGTGCTGCTGGTCGGCTGCGGCGAACAGGCGCGCGCCTACTGCGAGGCGATTGCGCACGACCGTTCGCTGGGCTACTGCATTGATTCTTACCTTGCGCCGCATGACTGTCTGCCCGGCCTGTCCTATCTCGGCACCTACGAGGCCATCTCTAAGGTACTGGCTCGTATCAATCCGGATGAGGTGGTCATCGCACTGGAAGCCGAAGAATATCCCTATCTGCCCAGTATCATTGCGAATAGCGAAAAGAATGGCGTCAAAGTCTCCCTGATTCCATTCTACAACAAGTATATGCCCTCCCATCCGGTATTTGATGAGGTCGGCAGCGTATCGCTGGTCAACATTCGCCGCATCCCACTTGACAACATTGGCAACGCCTTCCTCAAGCGGACAATGGATATCGTCGGCTCGCTCATGCTGATCGTCCTGACCTCTCCGCTGATGCTGTTTGCGGCGGTTGGTGTGAAGCTGTCCTCTCCCGGTCCGATCCTGTTTAAGCAGGAACGCGTCGGTCTGGGCAAAAAGCCGTTTTATATGTATAAATTCCGCTCCATGCGGGTCAACGACAAGCAGACAACCGGTTGGAGCACCAACAGCGACCCGCGCAAAACCAAATTCGGTGCGTTCATCCGCAAATTCTCGATCGACGAGCTGCCGCAGTTCTTCAACGTCCTCAAAGGTGACATGAGCCTGGTCGGGCCGCGACCCGAACTGCCCTTCTTCGTCAATCAATTCAAGGAGAGCGTGCCGCTCTATATGGTCAAGCATCAGGTGCGGCCGGGTATCACCGGTTGGGCACAGGTCAACGGCTTCCGCGGCGACACGTCCATCCAAGGACGCATCGAGCACGATATCTATTATATCGAGAACTGGACGCTGCTGTTCGATATCAAGATTCTTTTCATGACCATTTTCCACTTCACAAACAGCGAAAAGCTGCACTGACACAGACAGCGCGGCGGGCATTTTGCCCGCCGCGCTGTTTTTTATTCCCTATATCCATTGGGATGTGTGCGGTGCCATGCCCACGCGCTGGCGATCACCTGCTCCAGATCGCTGCACTGCGGCTGCCAGCCAAGCACGGCGGCTGCCTTTTCAATCGAAGCAACCAGCACCGCTGGGTCACCTGCGCGTCGCGGCTGCTCGGATACCGGAATCGCATGTCCGGTGATGCGACGCACCGCATCGATCATCTCCCGCACAGAAAAGCCGCTGCCGCTGCCCAGATTGATGCACAGGCTCTCTCCACCTCGCAACAGGTATTCGAGTGCCAGCCGGTGCGCCTGCGCCAAATCGTCGACATGCACGTAATCCCGCACGCAAGTGCCGTCCGGCGTGGGATAATCCGTACCGAACACTGCGATCTGTGGTCTCTGGCCGTTCGCTACCTGTAAAATGAGCGGAATCAAATGGGTTTCCGGATCATGGGCCTCACCGATGCCGCCGCCCATCCGTGCACCACAGGCATTAAAATACCGCAACGCCACATAGCGCAGGCCGTGTGCTGCCTCCGCCCAGTGCATCATACGCTCCATCGCGAGTTTGGTCTCACCATAGCAGTTGGTCGGATTGGTTGGATCGGTTTCGCGGATCGGCACTTGCTGTGGCTCGCCGTACACCGCCGCACTCGAGGAAAACACGATCGTTTTTGCGCCGTGCGCCAGCATACTCTCGAGCAGCACCCGTGTGCCGCCGAGATTGTTGTCATAGTACCGCAGTGGATGCGCCATGCTCTCCCCCACCTGTGAAGACGCGGCAAAATGGATGACCCCCTCGACCGGCTCCGCCGCGAAAACACCGTCCAGAAACACCCGATCGCGGATATCTCCTTCGTAAAAATGCACGCCTTCCGGCACCGCTGCCCGAAAACCCGTGCTCAAATTATCCACCACAGCCAGCTTATATCCGCAGGCTGCTAAGGCATGCACGGCATGCGAACCGACATACCCCGCGCCACCCGTAATCAAAATAGCCATAGGCACACTCCTGTTAATTGATTGCCCTTTTATGCAATCATTGCAATCGGACACATCAATTTCTTTCCTTTTATAGTATACCATAGCGCTGCATAGCGCACAACCAAAGCAATCGTATGCACAGCTTGTAGGAAAGTCAAAAAATATCCCCTGCCTGCACGGTACTATTATTTAACCTTGCGCTTTGCGCCCGTGCCCCCTATTCTTGGCCTTGCTTGTTTTCCCAAAAGCGCCCCGCGCCGGATAGGCGGCGCGGGGCATCATCTCAGGCAAGGAGGAAAATAGATGGATTTCAGTGCAAACAAGCAGGACACCTATGAAAAACGCATTGCCAGCCTGCCCGACCAGCCCAATATGCAGCCGGACGAGCTGAAAGCCTACTTCGACAGCAGTCCGGAACAGCTGCGTCAGGCACACAACGGCTTGTGCGACGCGCTGACCGAAGCGACGAGCAGTACAAGCGCTGCAGCCGGCCTCGGCTTCCAGCGCACGGCGGGCGTGCCTGCGGACAACGTGCAGGCAGCGGTCGAAAATGTGCAGGAGCAGCTGGATGCCGCCGTTATGGGCAATATCCCGTCTGGCAGCGTCACGCAGGATAAGCTTGCGCAGGATGTACGCGATCGGTTTACCGCGATCGAGAGTGCGGCGGCAAGCGAAGCCAGCACCCGCGCAAGTAAGGACAGCAATTTGCAAAGCCAGATCAACTCTCTTAATGCCACCAAATGTGAGGTATATATTGGTAGCTATACCGGCAACGGGGCAGACAGCCAGTATATCCAACTGGATTTTGCACCTAAAGCAGTGCTTCTATTTGCAAAAGGCTGTGCCGTGTATCCTGGCATCCAAGATACCAATGGTGGGCTATTATTACTGCCTGGTGTCCTCATAACAAACTATGACAGACCTGCCGCTGAGATTAGCGGAAACGGCTTTACTGTTTATTATGATGGCTCATATAAAATTTACTTTAATGCAGTTTCTTCGCATTATTTTATTGCATTCAAGTAAAAAAACAAGCCCCCGGACAAAAGTCCGGGGGCTTGCAAACATTTAGCAGAACTTAATGTTTAATTACGACCAGATATCGCCAGTCTTCTTTACGAGTTCCAGTGCGCTATCCAGCTCGTTGTTGGTAACGTCGAATACGACCGCAACAACCTTGTCCTTGCCATCGATATTCTTAATTACCACATAAGCGTTGGTCATAACAGTTTCCTTCGCGCTGGTGGAGTTGTCGCCCGGGTTAGCGAGGATAACCTGCTCCATGCCGCCCTCTTCGCCAGCGGTGTTCTCATCGTCGATCGCGATGAATACGCAGTCCTCATCCAGCGTATACTGGCCAACCTGACCCTGAGCAACGATGCTCAGTTCGCCCTCAGACTTGTAGTCGAAGCCAACGATAGCAGCCTTCGTACCAACGACCGCAATGTTCTCAATGTAATCGCCGTTAACGTTGTAGGAGATTACAGCGCCAGCGGTAGCGCCAGGTTTAACCGAAGTGGTATCCGCGTACAGGGTCTGCGCACCGTCAACGGTCCATACCTCGTAGGTCGCCTTGTCCTCGCCGTCCTTGTCGCCCTTGTAGGCGTCAGCAGTCAGGTAAGCATACAGGGTGTCCTTGGTAGCGCCCGGTACGGAGTAATCCCAGTCGGAATCAACCAGAGTAGCAACCGCAACATAGTTGATGCCATTGCTCTCATTTACCAGATAAGCGCTAGCAAATGTCGGATTGTTGTCAATGGTATCAGCCCAGTTCTTGATCTGCTTGCCGGTCAGAACCTTGGTCTCCTTGCCAGTCTGTACGAATACAACCGCATCGTCCAGCGGTGCATAACCGTCGATCTTCTGATCAGCATACGCATCGGCATCGGTGCCGTAATCGTCGTAGCCAGCCTTGTTGTCGCCGTCAACCTTCTTGATGTCATAGGTGTCGTCAGACAGCAGGCTGAAGGTGTACATTGCGCCAGCATCAACATTGGTAACCTTACCGTCGTCGTTGTCATCAGTCAGCTTGTCGCCATCATACTTGGAAACCTTGATGGTCTTGTTGGTGCCGTCGGTGAAGTATGCACGAGCCTCAACCGTACCATTGCTTTCGCCTACAAACTGATCAAAGTCCTTGACGCCAGAGATGTACAGGATATCCTTGGAGGTAGCCTCGGTCTCGTCAGCGAACAGCATAACGCCGCCTACGATAACCATGTCATAAGTGTTGCCGGACTCAACCAGATCAGCGTCAGCCAGCTTAATCCACTCATCGTTAACCTTAGCCTCGACTACCTTGTCATTAGAGTCGCTACGGGTGCCGGTAACCTTCGCGGAAACAACATCCAGCTTGGTCAGTTCATCCTTGTCGTTGCTGGAACGGTTTGCCTCGTCAACGAACATGACGTAGTCGTCCTTCGCAATGCCGTCGTAAATGTCAGCATCATCGAACTTCACGGTGTTGATGCCATTGTTAACGGAAACAGAAGACGTACCTACCGCAGTGACCTTACCAACCTTAACCGGGGTGTACAGCGCGGTATCAACCTTGCCGTCGCCGTCGTTGTCGATCAGCTTGATGGAAGAAGCAGCCGCGTTCTTGTTCATGCTGCCCTTGGTGCCAACAGTGTTGATAATGGTGTCGTAGCCAACATCATAGGTGTCGGTGTTCGCGGTGTAGATCGCGTTGCCAGTGGTCGCGCTGTCAGAATCCAGCTTGTACTCGGTGCCGTCCAGCTTGATCTTCTTGCCATCAGTGGACTTCTCGAGCTGGCCAGCGTAGCCGGTCGCTACAACGGTGGAATCCTCGTCAGCGTAAACGCCGTATACCTTGGAGGTATCGTCGTCCTTAACCATAACGTTGACAACCTGACCCAGCAGATTGCTGCAATCGGTAGCAACCTTCTTGAACATACCGCCGTTCAGGCTGTAAGTGTCCTTGCCGGACTCCTGCTCAACAGAGTAAAGCAGAATGTCTTCCTTGGTGTCCAGACCCATGCACCGCTTGCCCATGGTCTCGTTCTTGGTTACAGAAACCCAAGAGCCGGAACCTACCTTGCCGTCCGGCGCATCCTTCCACTCCAGAGTGGTGACCTTGGTCTTCTCGTAGGAGTTGGAATCGGTGCTCCAAGTAACGGTATCAGCATTCAGAGCATTGTACATAATCTGCGCAGCAAACTGACGCGGCATAGCAGAGCCAACAGCAGCGGTCACATTGCTGTACAGGCCATTCTGAGAAGCCAGACCATTGGTCTTCTGCTCCCAAGCGGAGCCTTCCAGGCCGGACTTATCAGACTGATAGCCCATGCAGATCAGCAGCATCTTAGCCAGCTCGGTGCCGGTGACATTGTCATCCGGAGCAAACTGGGTAGTGCTCTTACCTGCAACGATGCCGTTAGCATAGCAGAAGTTAATGTAGCCTTCTGCCCAATGGCCGGAATAGACATCAGTGAAAACGCTCTGGCCAGCGAAAGCAGAAGCATTGTCATTGCCGCCATTCCAGATAGTGAAGATCATCTTCGCAGCTTCCGCGCGAGTGATCGTTGCTTCCGGGCGGAAAGTGCCATCTTCGTAGCCGTCGATGACGCCCAGAGCAGTGAGCATATCCACAGCTTCGGTCTGAGAAATGTCAGCCGAATCCGTGAACGCTGCACCAGCAAACATGGTGAACGCGCAAGCGAACGCCAGTACCAGTGCGAGAACCTTTTTGACATTCTGTTTAATCCATTTCCGTATTTTTCTGTTTTTCATACTGCAATAATAGTGAAAAAGGCCAAATTCGTCAATGTCAAACATTTAACCGCAGGCTTCAGGGGTAGAGGGGATATACAATGTGCAGACATTCCACCTGCATTATATAAAGGCGATGCCTGCCATACTGCGCATCCTTTTTGTATATTACTACCAAAAAAGAGCGGGGCAGGCATGACTGTGACCGTCCGAAAAAGCAAAATTTTGCAGTTTTTTGCGCTGTGTTACGCAATATTACAATAATATTACCGTTTCTCTTCTACTCTTGACCCCCTGCCCCCCGTGTGATAAGATAACAAACGAAATAGAGCGAAATGCTCAAATAAAAAAGGAGGAAAATATCCCATGAAGAATCTGAAAAAGGTTCTCGCACTGGTACTGGCGTTCGCTTGCGCATTCACCATGTTTGCTGGTGCGGCGTTCACGGATGCGGCTGACATTGAAGCTGCCGAAGCTGTGGACACTCTGGTTGCGCTGGGCGTCATCGACGGCTATGATGATGGCTCGTTCCGTCCGGACGCTACCGTAACCCGTGCAGAGATGGCGAAGATGATCTACGTCATCCGCACCAACCGTTCTGATGCGTCTGCGTACAACGACGACGCAACCACCTTTACCGACATTAACGGCCACTGGGCTCGCGGCTACATCAAGTACTGCCAGTCTCTGGGTGTAATCTCTGGTAAGTCCACGACCAAGTTCGATCCGGACGCTACCGTAACTACCCAGGAAGCTGCCAAGATGCTGCTCGTAACCCTTGGTTACAATTCGGAGAAGGCTGGCATGGAAGGCTCCGGCTGGGCTCAGAAGACCACCGCTCTGGCTGACGAAAACGGCCTGCTGGTTGATGTCAACTGCGGCACCACGCAGGGTATGCCCCGTCAGTACGCTGCTCAGCTGATCTACAACGCGATTCAGGCGTACACTGTTCAGTGGCGTGATGACGCGTACTACAACACCAACGTTGTCGGCCGTCCGAACGAGACCATCGGTGCTCGGTACATGGATCTGGTTATCTCGGAAGGTATCCTGACCTCTTCCGGCAAGTACGCTTACACTGGCGCTGTTGCTGGCACTGACAAGGTACGCGTTAGCGTTGAGAAGGTTGACGGCGTTAAGCAGGCTGCTGCTCCGACCACCTTTGACTATGAAGATGTTGATCTGACTGGTCTGGCTGGCGAGTACGTTAAGGTTCTCTCGAACGACAAGACCGGCGAGGTTTACGGCGTTGCTTCCATGAGCGACAAGAACACCGTAATCGAGACCACCACCGATAAGGCCAAGGATCGCGACACCGATTCTGTCAAGGTCGACGGCACTGAGTACGATCTGGACGCTAACTTCAACGTATACGGCACGATGGCTGACACCGCTGCTGATCAGGTGAAGTTTGTTGACAACAACAAGGACGGCGACCTCGATCTCGCGATCGTTGTTCCGGTTGGCGTTGCGAAGGTTACCTTCGTTGGCACCGACAGCATCACCATGACCAAGACTCTGGGTTCTGCAAACCTGAAGTCTGTTTCCCAGAAGACTGCTGACATGATCGTTTACGACGGCGTTGCTAAGGACGATTATGTTGTATTCCAGAAGGATCTGTACACCCAGAAGGACATGATCATTAAGGCTGACGTTATCGAAGGCACGATCACTGGCCAGAAGGGTGCTCCGACGGTTAACGAGTGGCAGATCAACGGTTCTTGGTACAAGATCTTCGGCGATGCTACCACCTACGCTCCGGGTTCCTACACTCCGGTTTCCGGCGACACTGTAAAGGCTGTTGCTATCGGCTCCAAGCTGTACTACGTTGAGAAGACCGACGGCGCAAACGGTGCTAAGGATGTTGTCATGGTTGTTAACTATGCAACCGCTTCTGGCTTGGACAAGGATCGCGCTGTTATGCTGAAGTCTGACGGCACCAAGGTTACCGCAGAGTACAAGATGATGAGCGGCTCTATCAATGTTGGCGCGCTGTACACCTTCAAGGTGAACAATGATGGCGTTTACGAGCTGACCCCGGCTGCTAACATGACTGACTACACCTATGTTCCTCCGGTTGCTGGCGACGTAGATCTGGTAAACGATAAGGTTGGCGCATATGCAATCTCCGATGAGGCAGTTGTATACGTAATCAGCCAGACCGGTCGGAGCGCAAGCACGGCTGCTAAGGTTGTAACCGGCAAGGAGCTGAAGGGCTTCACCACCGGCGCTACCAATGCTACTATTTCCGTGGATTCGCTTGGTTTCTACTACTCCAAGGTCAACGGCATCAACAAGGCTTCCATCATCGCGGTTAAGCTGGGTGCTGCTGATACCACGCTGGACAATCTGGTTGGTACCTCTTCCGCTAACTACGGCTACTTGGTAGACGATGCTTACGGTTCCACCGAGAACGGCAAGGATTACGTCAACTTCCAGCTGTGGAATGGTTCTGAGACCATCTCCGTCAAGTGGGAGACCAACACTGCTGCTTCCGGCTTTGCGAAGCACGATGTGATCGGCTATGACGACATGGGCAATGGCCAGATCAAGAACGTTACCAGCCTGAGCATGACCCCGGCGGCTCTGACCGGCGGTGCTGGCTCTGACGCTGTTCAGTTCAACAACGCAGGCACGATCTATGACATCACCAGCGACACCGTCGTTCTGTATGTCAACGGTTCTGCTTCTGACGCTGCGAACATCGGCGTACAGGGTGGCTCGATGAGCAACGCTCTGGAGCCGGCTACCGGCATCTTCGTTCAGAACGTAGCTTACAAGGTTAAGTCTGGCAACGACCTCGAGGTTCTGGTTGTTGATGTTAACAACCGCATCGAGAGCCGCGTAAAGGGCGCTCTGTCTGCTAAGGCTGGTCTGGAAGTTTCCGTTAACAATGTTGTTAAGGCAAATGGCGCGAGCGTAATCGCTACCGGCGACGTTGTAACCATCAAGAACGTTTCTGGTGCTCCGATTGCGATTAGCACCACTGGCGCGATCAGCGAGGTAAGCACCATGCTGGCTGTTGGCGCTACGGTTACCGTTACCACCAATGGCACGTCTCTGACGATCGCCTAAGGTTGTTTGACGATACCATAGTGTGAACAAAAAGCCCCCCTCGGGAAACCGAGGGGGTTTTTCTGTTTATCGGAATGCAATGTAATAGTATGTCAAGGGGGTGTTGGAGCAATCGTCCCCGTTGGAACTATTGACGCGCATTTGGTCACCATCATTAAATACACGAAAGCCGTTTGTCTCTATTTTCAAAACAGTGCGGTTTCCGTTGGTGTTAATAACCGGATAATTTTGCATCGCAAAGCCGCCATACCAACGGGAGTTGTCCGAAACACGACCACCGAGTGGAACGGAGTAGATCGCCTTAGGCGTAAATCCAAGATTGATAAATCGTTCTTTGGCACCATCACCGGTATAGGTGCCTAGAACAATCTCGCACTTACCGGCGATTTGCATCGAATGTGTGTTAATCTGGTTTTGTAAGTTGCTGTCACTGCTGGAACGCGTAGATGATTCTATTGCCGCCGTACTCTCGATCGCAGTAAACCGGTCACGCACGTCCTGCGCAAGCTTATCCTGCGTGACGCTGCCGGAAGGGATATTTCCCATAACGGCGGCATCCAGCTGCGCCTGCACATTTTCGACCGCCGCCTGCACATTGTCCGCCGGCACGCCCGCCGTACGCTGGAAGCCGAGGCTCGCTGCGGCAGTCGCAGCGCTCGTCGCTTCGGTCAGCGCGTCGCACAAGCCGTTGTGCGCCTGACGCAGTTGTTCCGGACTGCTGTCAAAGTAGGCTTTCAGCTCATCTGGCTGCATGTTGGGCTGGTCGGGCAGGCTGGCAATGCGCTTTTCATAGGTGTCCTGCTTGTTTGCACTGAAATCCATCTATTTTCCTCCTTACCTGAGATGATGCCCCGCACCGCTTTCCGGCGCGGGGCGCTTTTGGGAAAACAAGCAAGGCCAAGAATAGAGAATACGAGAAAAAAGCGCAAGGTGAAAAAATACAACGGGGATGATCCATTGATCATCCCCGTTGTAAAATAAACCGTTTTCCTTATGCAGCTATAAAGCATTTGACCATGGGGTTATCCCATGCTAGCCCTGTTTATCAGAGGACATGCCTTATAACAAATCCTCTGCCTCACGGCTGCTTGCCAACCGCTGCGCAAATTCCTGATCCCATGTATAACCCTGCATGTCCTCCGTGGCCACGCCAAAATGCCGGAAGCCAAAGCGCGACATACCGCGGTCGCTCGTCGCATCATAGTAGGCCCATTCTCCGTCAATTTGTGCAAGATCCCACATATGATATTCCGATCCCGCAGTGCCCTGCACCGTCAAACAAGGGATACTCGCCTTTTCAAATAATATCTGGATTGCCTGCGCATACCCGCCGCAGATCGCCAGATCATTTTTTAATGCGCCATATGCCGTGCGCGATTCGTACGGCATGGACGCAATATCATCGTAATACCGCCGGTCGTACCGCACATTATCTGTAATATAGGTATACAAAGCCGTCGCTTTTTCCCGCTGTGTCATATCATCTGTGATGCAATCCGCAAGCACTGCGTCTGCCAAGTGGTCGATCTCCTCCAGCCGCGACAGACAGTCCGCTTTCGTCATGCCGTTCTCCGGCGTCACCGTGATCGCCGTGCCGTCCCGATTGAGTTGGCAGAGCAGATATCCGCCGCCAACCTGCTGCAACGCCTGATTCATATCATCCACTGTCAGCGTAGGATCGGTGATGCGGATATCCACCGATTCTTTTGTCAGATTCTCCTGTGCGCAAACCACCAATTCATACAGTCCAGAGATTTCTATCCCCTGGAAACCTGCCGGATAATCCCCGCTGCGATACGGCATATAGGAAAACGTGCACTGCACCAGCTTGCCCTCCGCAGACACGCTCATATCATAAGCATACTTGTAAGCAGGGTACTGTGACAGTACAGAATAATAAACATTTTTCGCCGTAATCGTCCAATCTTCCTGCGTAGAAATCGCTGACACATCAAACTTTTTCGGCTGGCGCACCGTCTTTACCGCGCTGAGCAGTTCCTGCTCAATCTGCGCCTTTGCTGCTTCCAGATCACCGCGCAGGACAACCGTATCCGACGAAACCGGCGGCGTGTCCCCTTCCTGCGCACGCTGCAGGATCAGAACAGCTTCCGCCGTCGTGATATGTGCGGTCGGCTCCAGACGATCCTCGGCCTTCCCCTCCAGCAGTCCTTGCTGGACGCACCAAAGCACGGCATCATTTGCCCAAGACGCAATCGACGACCTATCAGCAAACCCGTGCAGTTCCTCCCCGGAAACCGCGGGTTCACCCGCCTGCCGGTACAGCATAGCGGCAAATTCCTGCCGCGTCACCCGCGATTCTGGACGAAACAGTCCATTCCCTGTGCCTTCTACATAACCCTGTGCAGCCGCCCAAGCGACAGCCTTTTCGTAAGCGCCATCCACATCGGTAAACGGCGCTTCCTCCTGCACCGCCGGGCTGCCCGCCGCCTCATATAGCAGCTGCGCTGTCTTCCCGCGTGTCAGCTCAGCCGAGGGCGCGGATAAAAACGATTCGTCGATCCCCTGTTCCACCGCCCAATCCTGCGCATCAGCAGCCCAGGACGGCCAATTTACCGCGGCAGCGCTCCCCAGCAGCATTGTCCACGCCAAGCCACAAGCTATCAGTTTTTTCATAAATGCTCCTCCTTTTATTGCGGCCTTAGTATGCCGAACAACAACATATCCAATATCTCATCTGTAAGACGCAGCATCTCTTGCACGCCCTGCGTCTTGCCCTTTGCATCATATTTCTCCAAAATTGTCTGAAACGCATAGTCGATGCTTTCCAAATAACGGGCTGCCTGTTCCTCGCGCAAACCCTCACGCAGCGGATACCGCTGCGCAACGCAATGCAAGAACTTCCGGTTTCGCTCCCAAACGGGTGCACGCAATTCGCGCAGCCTGCTTTCCAAATGTGCCGGCGGATGCAGCATTGCATTTTCAAACACCTTCCAATATACAGGATACGCCGCGAAAAACGCCTCCCTGCATTGGTAGTATGCCGCCAAACCGTCAAATGCAGATTGCTGCGCATCCGTCACATCTGATTCATGCGCCGCAAGGAATGCCGAAAGCTTCTCGAACATGTCCGCTGCGCAGAGTAAAAACAGATCGTCCTTACCTTTATAATAATGATACATCATGCCTTTAGAAATATGGCGGCGCGCACAGATGCTGTCGACCGTCGCCTGCGCGTACCCTACTGTGCCGAATTCCTCAAGCGATGCTTGCAAAATCTCTTTCCGGCTTTGCGCCTGCCGTTCCTTTTGCGTCACGACCTTTCCTCCCTTTGCGCTGCACCCTGCGAATCCAGCGCTGCAAAACTTATAGACGGTATCGTCTGTTTTTATTATAGTACGCTTGTTCATGGCTGTCCATAAAAAAATGCAGCACACCACCCCTTCCCCACCGTAACAGCAAAAAGCACGGATTCATCAGAATCCGTGCTTTTCGTCTATCCAGCAGAGAGGGGAATATTGCTGTCAGGTATGGTTTTCATCCGAAAAGTAACGCACTTCGCCATCTACACGGGCAAATTTGGAGAAAAACTCCTCCCAGATACGGAACGACATCTCAGTCATCGTCGCATGCGGCATGTAATCTACCCATGTGAAATTGACAACCGGCGCGCCGTCCGCGCGGCGGTATGTAAGGTCATGCCAACGGCCGTGCACCATCCAGCCGGATTCAAATTCTTCCGGCATCGCGGGTTCGATATGGTTGATGCCGCGCCAGATACGCAGGCTGTCGCCGGTTTCGTTGTCCGCTGTCGGAATATGCGGCAGCAGCCATGGTTCCTGTTCGCCGCCGAACATCCAGACCGGCACCGGTACATCTTTTCGTCCTGCAATCTCGGGCAGCGAGCGGATATTCATGTCCGGAATCTGGAACACAATGCCCGAACAAGGCGCGACAGCCGCAAACATCTCGCCCATCGCCATCGCCAGCACCTGCGTCATGACCGAACCATGCGAATGGCCGGTCGCATAAACGCGACTGCGGTCAATCGCGTGCGACGCGCAGGTTTTCTCCAACACCACGCGGAAGAATTCCAGTTCATCCGGCCCATCCGGCGCGTTGTGCATAAAATTCCATGCCGGCAGCGGCACATTATCCGGGTCGCACGCCTGATTAGAAGCCAGCATCTGCCCCGGCGTTGCCGACGGATGCACCACAATAAAGCCATGCTTATCCGCAACCTTGTACCACTCGGAATTGCCCGCGTAGATCTCGCCCGCACAGGTATAGCCGTGCATCGCGAATACCAGCGGCACCGGCTTTTCCGGCTGCGCTTTGACCTGCTCCGGTACGTAGACATACCATTCGCGCATCCAGCCGCCGATCTCTTCGTAATGGTATTCCATACCGAGGTCGGCCACCGGGTCTTTGGTCACGCGCAGGTCGCCGCCCGGGCCGCTCATCCAGCGGCGCTGCCGGTACAGGAAGCCCTTCCAGAGCCGGCGCAGCAGCAGGTTTGCGTAGTCTGCGGAAGCGCCTGCGATCGAACTCGTGCAGACACGGAACGCCTGCTTTTCCTGATTGGGTGCGTAGGGCGGCTCCTCCGTGCGGACATATTCCATCACGTCGGGCGCAGCCTGATGCCCCGTCCCGGTGATGCCGCAGGACGCGCGCCAATACGCCGCCGTACCGTTGTCCGTCCCGGTCGAGACCTCCGGATCGTCGATCACCCATGCTGGCATCGGAATCTCGCCCTTTTTCAGCCCCAGACGATGGGTTTCGTCGACAAAGCCGTCCAGATTAGTGCAGAAATCCGCTGCCGCGGCCTTGCGGTAGTCATCCGATACCGCCGAGCCGCCCACGCTGGCCACGCCTGCCCATACGGCGGGATTATACATCGCCGCCATGTTAGCCATCACGCCGCCCTCGCGGCAGCCGGTCAGATAAAACTTGGACTCGTGTACACAGAACTTGAACCGCTGCGTGCCTGCGAGATACACTGCATCTATATACGCCACATCGCCGTCCGGCTTGCCATAAGGCTCGTCAATCTGCCATTTGCCATTCTCCGGCTCGAGGAAAAACACGATCAGCTTTTCCTTGGTTTCCTCGGTGTCCGCGATCATGCGCCAGCCGCTTTCGCGCCACAGGTCATCCGCGGTCTTGCCGTTTTCCGGCAGAACGAATACGCCTGCCGTCGAGGGGCGCGCCCCCTCCGGGATATACACCAGATACCGCCGTGCCTTGCCGCCAACTTCAACAGTTTCCTCGAACGTGCCCTGATACAGGGGCTTGAAGGGATCCTTCGGATCCACCTCGCAATGATAATTCTGATACATTTCCGATCCCATTCCTTTACTCCGCCTGCTTGAGCATACCCTTCTGCTCCATATCCGAAATCATGCCGTCATACTGCTTATCCAGCTTGTATGCCAGCATCAGCAGAACGATAACAACCCACGCGATAACCGTACCCCAGATGTACAGGTTTTCAACCATGGCAACCGCCGAAGGGATTTCCTGCTCCAAACCGGTAAAGCCCGACATATCCATCAGCTCGCCGACGATCGCACCCGCGATGCCGCCGCCGAACTTCTGACCAACCGTCGCCGCGCTGAATACCAGCGCCTGTACGCGCACGCCGGTCTTCCAGTGGCCGTAGTTGACAACGTCCGCCATCATGGTAAACACGCAGCCGAACAGGGGTGCCTTGCCAATGCCGCGCACCGCTGCGATCACAGCCGCGAACATCGGATTTGCCGGTACAAGCAGCAAAAGCAGCTGGGCGACCACCGTAATGACCGCGCCTGCCAGCACCAGATTGCGCTTGCCGAACTTTTTAATGAACGGCGCAAGGATCATGATAACAACAACCTGCGGGATGTTCTCCGCCATGTTGAGCACGCCATAGTATTCTTCGTTGCCCAGGATGTACTGCGAATAATAGGTAGCACAAGTGCCGTTGACCGTCTGATAAACCGCAAGGAACAGCGCGGTCAGCAGGATCATGATAAAGTACTTATTGTGGATCAGTGCGCCAAAGCGGACGCTGACCGGCAGTTTTTCTGCTTCCTGCGCGGCCTGCGTATGCACGCGCTCCTTGGTGCCGAAGAAGCACCAGAGCAGGAAAGCGATCGCCACAACCGAGTAGATGAGCGTGACCTTGATCCATGCCGCCTGATCGCCGCCCATGCGGTTGATGATCGGCAGCGTCGCCGCGGAAACGATCATGTTGCCGATCGGGCTCATCGCCATGCGGAACAGGTTGATCTTGGCCAGATCCTGCTCGTTGCGGGTCATGAGCGGCGCCATCGCGCCATACGGCAGGTTAAGCGCGGTATAAACCACGGTCGTACACAGGTTATAGGTGATAAAAATGTAGATTGCCTGCACCGCTGTTGTCGCGTGGGCCGGCAGACAGAACAGCGCGACCGCCGTTACGCCGTACGGAATCGCCATCCAAAGCACCCATGCGCGGCCGCGGCCATGCTTGGAGTGCACCTTGTCCATAATCAGGCCGATCGCTACGTCGGACAGGCCGTCGAACAGACGGGAAATCAGCATGATCATACCAACCATACCGGCCGAAATGCTCATGACGTTGGTGTAGAAATAAGTGACCAGACCACTGGTCAGCGCGAACACTACGTTACAGGCGACATCACCCATGCCGTAGGAGATTTTTTCAAAAATACTGGTTCTGACATTGGCTTCATCCATAGAGGTGGGCACACTTTGCTTGATTGTTGCCATAAATTTCTCCCCTTTTCCGATTTTATCGGGGCCACGGACCTGCGCAGGTATCGGTTCCCTTTTCTGTATTTAGTTTAGCGGCTTATGCCGCGCAAAAATACAGAAATTCTATATTTCCGATCGATCTTTTTTGCGCATTTTGCGAATTTCTATTTTTTACCGCCGCGCAAATGGCAACACCCCAACATCTCAAGGTCAAAAATCATATATTTTTGTGATTGCCGTCTTTAGCAATCCCGTCTTTGCAGAATAATCATCTCCACTTCATGCAGGCCAAGCGTTGTCTCGACCAACAGCTGCCCATCCGTATCGCTTTCGCAGATCGCATAGGAGGGCTGCGAGGTTTCGCTCAGATAGCGCAAGTCGTCCGGACCGATCTTGGACGGTGCGCCAATCTCCAGCCATTTATCATAGGCAGAACCGGCCTTCCGGCTGATGCGCCGCCGCTCCTGCCGATAGCCGCCTGGATGCAGACCGGTCAGCGTCAGCGCGATGCGCAGCTCCCCATCCTGCCGGAACACCTTATATGCGTCATGCGGATTGGTCAGCTTTTGATAGCGGTAACGATACAAAGCGTCATAATGACAATAATGATACAGGAAAATCTGAATCTCATTGCGGCTTTTGGAAACAAACCAGCCCGGTCCGTGCCCGATCTCCCGCTCGCCGACGCGGGTCAACAGCCGCAGCGCCTGATACCCCGCCTTGGGGATGCCGTTGGTGGTGAACAGGCCGTAGCCGCCATGGAACACGCCGCCCGGCACCAGCCACTCGTCGATAAAATCGGTCAGCAGCCAATAGCCTAACACATCGACATTGCCGCAGTTTTCCAGCGCGTTTTTGGTCAGCCATGCCGCCTTATAGCAGGTATCGCTCGACAGGTCGCGCTGCCACAGGGTCGAGCTCCACTCTTCGATCACGATCTCACGGTCGGACAGGCCGCAATCGTCCGCCACTTGGCGGAACGATTGCAGGAAATGGCGCACGAAATCCTCGTCCTTACTCAAAATCGAAGGCGTGGACTGCTGATTAGCAGTGAAACGCAAAAATTCCGCGTCCTGCTCGATATTCTCATGCGGATACATCTGCACTGTCAGGAAGTCCGGCGGGCAACCCCGTGCCGTCAGGTCGCGCAGCAGCCGCTTGCCGCCGTCCTCCGCCAGCGAAATGCTCGGAAAGCTGCCCGGCCCGCCCATCCGCAGCCCGGGGTCGAGTTCCTTGAGGATACGCCAGGTTGTACAGTACATATCCAGATAATCCGCATAATCCATCGGGATGGTCGACAGCTGGGAATAGTTAAAGGACAGGATGGTAAACCGCCACTGCTGTACCTCCTCCAGCCCATAGCGTTCGATCCAGTGCGCCACCGTCGCCTGCACCAGCGCCTCCCACAGCTCCCGCTCCGCATAGGTGCCCGCGATCGAGCAGCGTTCAAACAGGCGGTACTGCACCTTCGCCATCTTGGACGGCACGAAGCCCAATTCCACATACGGATGCAGACCGACCGACAGAATGAAGTCAAACAGCAGGTCGGCATAGGTGAAGTTATACCACGGCGAACCGTCCTCGTTCTGCTGGTAGATGTGCATGTCATCGTCGAAAATGCCGTGGAACCGCAGGTCGGTAAAACCGATTTCGCGCTTGGCGCGCTTGATCTGCTCCTGCACCGTGCCGATCAGGCCGTCGCGCGCATAGCCGATGTTCATCAGCCGCCGCCACGACGGCTGCACCGGACGCCCCTCCTGCGCAGCGTCGACAGAAAGCGTCAGCGTATGCGCTCCCGCCGACCGGTTTTTGCGCTGCGGCGTCTCCTCATATTGCAGCAGCACCTGCATCCAGTCGGACAAATCACCCGGGGAGGAGGGGTTCGCCCCAGTCTGCGCGGCAGCCGCCGTTTTGCGGTATTTTCCCGGCGTGACGCCATAGCGCCGCCGGAAATACGCAATGAACGCGTTTGTGCTCTTAAAACCGTTCTGATAGGCGATCTGTGTGATGGAATACTGCGTTTTGCGCAGATCGGCCTCCGCATGCTCGAGCCGCACCGAAACCAGATAATCGGTGAACGTCATATCCAGGCATTTGTGGAACAGGCGGGACAGATAGCTCTCGGACAGGAACTGCTGCGCGGCAAGTTCTGCCAACGTGATCGGTTCTGCCCAGTGCTTCTGCACAAAGCGCAGCACCTGTTCGATGCGCGTCATCGTTTCCGCGCTGGCGGAAGCGCGCGCAGTATCCGTCCCGGCGAAATCCTGCCGGATGCGGCGCACCAGTTCCACCGCCAGCGCTGCGGTTTCTGATGCGGATTCATCCTCCCGGAACAGGCTGCGGAACACCGCCGCTATTCCCCGTCGGACTGCATTATGTGCTGCATCACTGGATTTTTCCGACGGCAGCAGGCAGTCCGCCGTGGTATTTTCCTCCCAGTCCCCACGGCGCAGCAGTTCCGGCGCAACCGACATAGACAGCAGCGCCGCGTCCTCTTTGCAGCCAAGCCGGTACAGGGTCAGCGGCGAGGCGATATAGACTTCGTCCTCCGCCAGCGTATAGCTGTTCCGCACGGTGTGCAGCTCACTGGCCCCATGCAGGCCGAAAAACAGCAGCAGGCCGGGTGACATGCTGATCGGCGTTTCCTCATGGTGATATACCTGAAAGGTGACCGCCGTCTCCCGCGCCGCATCCGCCACTCCTTTTGCGCTCATTTTCCCAATTCCTCCCCGCTCAGCAGCCGTCGCGCAAGGCAGACAACAAACCGCGGCAGCCCTGCTCTACATCCTGCCATGTGGCCTCAAAATCGCGGGTGTACCACGGGTCTGCGACTTCCTCGCCCGGCCGCCCCGCATAGTCCAGCAGCAGACGGATTTTGCCGTCCGGATCGCCGCCGCACAGGCGCTGCATATTGCGGATGTTCGCCCTGTCCATACCGATCAGCAGGTCATACGCGTCGTAATCCGCGCGCGTCATCTGCCGCGCTGCGTGGCCGTCGCACGAAATGCCGTGCTCGGCCAGCTTGCGTCTGGCCGGCGGATAGACCGGATTGCCGATCTCCTCACGGCTGGTCGCCGCGGAAGCGATCGCGAACCGATCGGTCAATCCCGCCCCGCGCACCATATCCTGCATGACAAAAGCGGCCATCGGACTGCGGCAAATGTTGCCGTGGCACACAAAAAGTATCCTGATCATAACGATTTCCTCCTGCTCATGCGATGCCCGTTTGCTTTGCGCACCGCACTTCGTGCGATAAAAATACCATATCCGCTGTCGGCCTGTCAACCAGCGGCATGTCGCGCTGTTTGGCAAAACTTGCGAATTTTTCCACACAGCACCCGCATTCTGTGGTACAATAAAAAACAGCAGTCCGGCAGTTCCCTGCCGATACGGCAAATTCCAATGGAGGAAATGTGTATGATCAATAAACCGCGCTTTGCGCGTATCATCGCAGCAGCCTTGGTGCTGACACTGCTGTTCCCTACCGCCGCACTGGCGGATGACAGCACTTCGCGCGACTTTGACGTAAAAATCGTACATACCAACGATATCCACGCCCGCGTGGAGGAAAACGCGGACAGCGGCATCATCGGCGCGGCACGCCTCGCCGGTGTTATCCAAACCTATACCGACGGCGCCGACCTCGATCTGGTGCTGGACTCGGGCGACCTGTTCCACGGCCAGCCGATCGCCACACTTGTGCAGGGCGAAAGTGTGGCCGAGCTGATCCGCGCCTGCGGCTATGACGCGGTCACCGCGGGCAACCACGACTGGAGCTACGGAAAGGATCGCCTTAAAGAGCTGTGCCAGATCGCGGACGTTGCTATGCTGACCGGCAATGTAGTCGATGCAGACACAGGCGACGCCTTTTTTGACGATGCGTTCTATACGGAAAGCGTGCAAATCGGCGGGCAGGAGCTGAAGGTCGGTGTGTTCGGTGTGATCGACCCGTCGATCAAGGGCAGCACGACGCCGAAAAACGTCGCCGGACTGGATTTCACTGACGCCGCCGCTTACGCCAATCAGGCTGCCGACGCACTGCGCGCACAGGGCTGTGATGTGGTCATCGACCTGACGCACACCTATGACCCGGCAGGTCTGGCTGAAAAGGTCGGCGGTGTCGATCTGTGGCTGGCAGGTCACGAACACGTGCAGCTGGACAAAACCGTGACCGATGCCGACGGCGAGCCGACCCGCGTGGTCGAAAGCGGTTATTACCTGTATTCGCTCAGCCTGATCGAGCTTTCCGGCACGTTGGATGAGACCGGCGCGGTCGAAAACCTTGAAATCGATGTAACACCTATGGACTATGCAGGCGCAGCAGCCTACCCGGCCAGCACTGCGGTCAACGCCGTCTTGGATGATATCCACGATGCACAGCAGGACAAGCTGGCCGAAAAGGTCGGGGAAACGCCCGAAACACTCGATGGCGTGTGGGAACACCTGCGCATCGATCAGCAAAATCTGGGCAATGTCGTCTGCGACGCCTATCTGCTGGAAACCGGCGCAGACGTGGCCTTTGAAAACGCGGGCGGCATCCGTGCCTCGGTCGAGGCCGGGGATGTGACCTACGGCGATATCATCGGCGTCAGCCCCTACGGCAACTATGTCGTTACCAAACAAGTAACCGGCGCGGCGCTGAAGGAAATCATGGAAACCTCGCTTGATATCGGCCTGCAATCCGCAGCCGCCGACGAAAGCGGCGACTATGACGCATGGCCGGAAAACAGCGGCAGCTATCTGCAGTTCGGCGGCATGACCGTCACATGGGACCCGGCAGCTGCCAAGGGCAGCCGCGTCACCGCAATCGAGGTGCAGGGCGTTCCGCTGGAAGCGGAGCAGACCTATACCGTTGCGACCAACAACTATGTCGCGGTATCAGACAATTATCCGCAGCTGGCGCAGGCCGCTGAGGCCGGCCAGTTCACCGCCTGCGACGAGGTTCTGGTGCGGTTTTTCCAGCAGGATGCGGATACAATCGCCGCAAGCGTATATGATGAGCGCCTGCGCACCGTATCGGACGAGATGGACCGCCCCTCGGCGGCGTTCACCGATGTGCAGTCAACCGACTGGTTCCACGAAGCCGTGGATTTTGTTGTCGAAAACGGCCTGATGAACGGCACGGAGACGACAGCCTTCGAACCGGAAACCGCCGTCAGCCGCGGCATGGCCGCGACCGTACTTTGGCGGCTGGCAGGCAGCCCGGTCGTCAATTACGCGATGCGGTTTGACGACGTGCCGCCCGACGCCTATTACACCGAAGCCATCCGCTGGGCAGCCAGCGAACACATCGTGGACGGCCATACTGAGACCTGCTTTGCGCCGGAGACGCCGGTCTCCCGCGAACAGCTTGCGGCCATGCTGTACCGCTTTGCACAGCAGCAGGGGCAGGACGTATCCATCGGTGAGGACACCAATATCCTGTCCTATACAGATTTCGACCAACTCAGCGAATACGCCATTCCGGCCATGCAGTGGGCATGCGGCGCTGGCGTAATCCAAGGCAGCGACGACGGGCTACTGCAGCCGCAGGGCACCGCGTCCCGCGCGGAAACCGCGCAGATGCTGCTGCGTTACATGGAACCGGCGGCCTGAACCGGCCGTTCTGTTTGATAACATCCACCATAAAGAACAGGAAGGGAGCAGAAATATGCAATATGAACTCAAAGGCGGTGCATTCCCGGTTGTCGTGTGCCAACTGGCAGACGGCGAGAAGATGATCACGGAAAAAGGCTCGATGGTCTGGATGACCCCCAACATGGAGATGGAGACCTCAGGCGGCGGTCTGGGCAAGATGTTCTCCAAAGCGTTTTCCGGCGAGAGCATGTTCCAGAATATCTACACCGCGCGCGGCGCGGGCATGATCACGTTCGGGTCGAGCTTCCCCGGCCGCATCCTCGCGCTCGACGTTGCGCCCGGTCGCGAGTACATCCTGCAAAAGACCGCATTTCTCGCGTCCGAAGCGGGTGTACAGCTGTCGGTCCACTTCAACAAGAAGTTTGGCGCAGGCCTGTTCGGCGGCGAGGGCTTCATCATGCAGCGTCTGTCCGGCAGCGGCACCGCCTTCGTCGAAGTCGACGGCGAACTGGTCGAATACACGCTTGCGCCCGGCCAACAGATGGTCGTGGATACCGGCAACGTGCTTGGTTTTGAGCCGAGCGTCTCGATCGACATCCAGCAGGTCAAAGGCATCAAGAATAAGCTGCTCGGCGGCGAGGGCTTTTTCAACACCGTGCTGACTGGCCCGGGCAAGATCTGGCTGCAGACCATGCCGATCTCGGGCGTAGCATCCGCTATCCAGCCCTTTATCGTCACCGGAAACAGCTGATTTTCGAAAATTTCCCATGCAAATGCAAAACACGGCTCCCAAAACCAGCCTGAGACAGGAAAACAAAACTAAATCAATATGTTTTTAGGCAGTGGGCAGACAGGTTTCGTCAAATTTTCAAACTAAAAATGCTATAATCACTAATAAAGGGATAGGTTTTCTCACATTCGAGATCACCTATCCCTTTTCTTTTGCTGCTATATCTAATGCGTCTGGATTTGCCCAGTCCGCCCCATCTTCTCCAATACCTGATGCTCCCGCTGAAGCTTTCGGTGCCCAGTATAGACTCACTCTCAAAAATTGAGCACTGTTTACCCAACTACTACCCGCCGGAGCTCCATAACCATAAACACCACCACCAGGTGCTGCCCAACTGCTACCTGCAAATGCTGTGGTTAGTGTGGAGAACATCATAAGGATACCTAAGACTAAACAAACTAGCCTATGTAACCTCTTTCCTTTCATTACTTTGCCTCCTTTGTTTATTGTTGTTTCTGAATTGACTTGGGATGATCTCTTGCCATGTGCATAGTATATTAAATTTCCTCCCTTAAAATAAAGGTGGTGAGCCGTTGCCGGCTCACCAGTGTAGTGTTACTTGTTATGCCCCCTAAAACAAAGAGGGGTGAGCTAAGTTAGCTCACCAGTAAACTTTCTTTTTACTTTTCTGTTACTTGCAAGTCTGCCAGAACCCATCGAGGTAAGTGAAGAAAACATCCTTGTCCGTATACTTGCCAGTGGTTAGATTGCCATGAATGTCTGCTACCATACCCTCAGTTGGATTGGAAACCTTTTGAACCTTTTCCATACCCTTGCCAAATATGATGTTCCATTCCTTAGTCCAGAAGATATAATCTCCCTTTTGCTCGTAGGTGCCCTGCATATTGTCGTAGCCGTCTGCAGGAGCAATGTCGCCAACTTCTATCTGTGCACCATTTATCTTAGAAGTAACACCAAGATAAATACCACCCTTTTGCCCATTGCCTAAACCAAGTACTCCGGTCTCTGGGTCACGAGTTACTTTAACGCCATTGATAACCATTCCCTCTGCTGGATAAACCATTCCCGCAGAACCTACATTGCTGCCGTCCGGCAACTCGTAAATGCCCTCGGGCATTTCGATGATGGGTTCTTCTTCATCATTAACCTCTACGCGTGGCATATATCCATAAAGACGATTTACTATGGTGCAGGTTTCAGCACGAGTGGTTGCAGACTTCGGCTTGTAACCATTTCCACTACCCTCAAGTAAACCCATGCCATAAGCTGTCTGGATATAAGAACGATAAGTGGAGTCAGCCTGATTTAAGTCTCCTATCTTAGAAGCATCAAAGGTAATGCCTGTGGTGTCCTCATTGCGAATTGCCTTTGCAGAATTGACAAGCACCATCGCCATCTTTTCTCTGGTAATAGGAGTGTTGGCTTCAGAGGACATGCTGGAGGGGATAATGCCAAGCTCAATAGCTGGGTCAATTACGCGGTCTGGCCATGCTTTTGTATCATCTACCTTATTACCCGCTTCAAGTATTAGGGACAATAACTCCGCTGTGGTGATGCTACGGTCTGGGTCAAACTTAACCCCACCATTTCCATCTGGAGTACCATTGATACCACCCGCCATAAACAGTGCATCTATCTGAGATTCTCCCCAGTGCCCCTTAATCGCAGAGTTGTAGTCACTAAAATCTTTAATGCTACCCACTTCGGCTCGGGAAAGCGGTAATGCAGATGTAACCGGAGTTTCACATCCAGCATACCAAGTGCTTTCCCGATCGTCCACGAATCCCGCAAACGCCGGGACGGTCAACAGCGCAGCCATACTTGCTGCCGTTAGACTCTTAATTGCTTTTCGCATATTTGTATATCCTCCTTTTTATTTTTGAGTATGCGAAACTACTATCATAGTGTAAGCCATCATTTCCCAAAAATCAACTATAAAGTCCAAAGGACAGGTTTTCTTATACCAAAGAATACCTGTCCTTTTCATTGATAACACACTGCAATTGAACCGCGTTCTTCGTCAATTCGGGCTTCCTCCGGTGCTGCTCAGCGTATCTATCCGCACAGCATTCCGTAGCTTGCGGATTAAGATGGTCGCGGCTAGTACGGATGCAAGAGCTAACAAGCTTATGAAGCAAATGCTTCGGGGAGGGCGGTAATATGCCGCAGGTCTATCACATCGTGATGGCGGTCTTGGGCGTCATGTCCAAGACCTTCCCCATCGTAATTGACCGAAATTGGAGTACGCGAGACCCACTTTGCTTTGATGACCGGGACAGCCATGCTTTTGCCACATTCCACGTCGGTATCCCCGAACATATGCGCAGCACAACGATTCTTGAGGTGTTGATTCCTTTGCTAGAGCGAGCTAGTAACCTTTGCGGCGAAACATGGCTTTACTACGATTTTAAGATACTAGATCGGATTCCCTTTCAAGGGACAAAGGGACTTATCAGCGCGTATCTTACCGTATGCCGTTGATGCTTACTTGCCGCACCAACCAGACGGGCAGCTTTGCTTCCCGTCACAAACGGACAAGGGGCAGCGCAGGCCACAGGCGGGAGCCGTAGGCCGCGCGCCCCGTTCCGTTGTAAGCGCCAGCTTTCCCGCCCGCCTGAGCGGGCGAGGTAGCCTTAAAAGGGCTAGTATTACCCCTTTTAGGCTACTTGTGTAGCGCAACTTCCAGAAAAAGTAAATCATGTTAAAAATTTAACAATCCGGCCGATAAGGGCATAACACATGAGACCATCAAGACCGCTTTTAAGGTATTTCGGCCGCATCTGCTACATCTTAAGAGAGGACACTTTGGCAGTGTTACAATTTTGTTTGAAACGTCCGTCTTATTGATACTCTACATTACAAAAAAGGAGGGGGGGCTTCCCCCCTCCCAAGGAGGTGAATTCTTGAAAAATCAGCAATCACGCAAATGGCAACTGACTATTAACAATCCAGCCGATAAGGGCATCACACACGAGACCATCAAGCAGACGTTAACTCAGATAAAACCAGTCGTTTATTACTGCATGGCAGATGAGATCGGGCTGGAAACCAAAACCCCGCACACACATGTTTTTATATGCGCAAAGTCGCCCGTCCGGTTTAGCCGTATAAAAAAGCTGTTTCCAGATTTTCATATCGAACCAGCTCATGGGACAGTACAGGAAAATAAGGACTATGTTCAAAAAACCGGAAAATGGGCTGACGACACAAAAGCCGATACGCGCATAGATAATACCTTTGAGGAATGGGGAGAAATAACGGACGAACCCGGACAAGGCCACCGCTCCGATATTGAGGGGCTTTATGATATGATCGTTGACGGCATGAGCAATGCCGAAATCATGGCAGAACAACCCGCTTTAGCAAGATATGTCAACTCAATGGATAAAATCAGACAAGAAATTCTCGAAGCACGATTCCGAAAGGAATTCCGGCATCTTGAAGTTACTTATATTTTCGGCAGCACCGCTACCGGAAAAACACGGTACGTTATGGAGAAATATGGTTATGAAAATGTGTTTCGTGTAACAGACTACCAGCACCCATTCGATAGGTATGCACAAGAGCCTGTGCTTCTACTAGACGAATTTCGCAGCTCCCCTAGCAGTTCTTTTACGCCATCGGATATACTGAATTATTTAGACGGTTACCCACTTACTTTGCCAGCCCGGTACGCGCCTCGTGTAGCCTGTTATACCACCGTGTACATCATTTCAAACATCGACCTAAAAGCACAGTTTCCTAATGTGCAAGAATATGAGCCGGAGACATGGCGTGCATTCCTCCGCCGTATCCATCATGTTTTAGAGTTCCACTATGACCGCCCACCTACCGATCACGGCAGCGCCATGGACTATATCTTTCCCCCGCAACCTCCCGCTCCGGATTGGGTTCGCGAACTAGAATCTAGCCTAACTGAGCAAATTGACATTGCTCTTTGATTTGCAAAAGGGGACAATATTATGCAATCAGGATATCCAGTTGTACGAAGATACAAAATCGGCAATATTACATACATCGTTACCGCAGTAGTAAGCGATAACGCAACCGAAGATGCCGCGACAAAAATCCATCGCTTAATCCGCAGCGATTTAAAATAAAATTTTATCTTCTTACAGACGGGCGGCGGGTTTTATAGTATACTATACATAACCTGTTTGTCCGTCTGTCAGATGGGAGGTAACATGAAACAGCCGGATAAATTTACTGCGCACACAGCGCAGAATCATACTACAATGAACCTTGACAATCCAATGCACCAACAGCCGCTTGCGTCCTTTCAGCGCGTGTCCAACGATGCACCATTGAGCGAGCAAGCCAAGGCAGCCATTCAAAACACGGTGCTGCAATTCTATGTTCACAGCCAGCCACAAGAGGAAGCCGAGGGCATTACCGCATGTTACGAGCGTCTTTCCCAAGAAGATAAGTTGGACGGCGAGAGCAACAGCATCAGCAACCAAAAGCGTATTTTAGAAAAGTATTGCAGCGACCATGGCTATACCGCCATCCGGCACTATGATGAAGATGACGGCTATTCAGGGACGAACTTTAACCGCCCCGGCTTCCAGCGGATGCTTGCCGATATCAAGGCGGGCAAGATAAAGCGCGTTGTCGTGAAGGATATGAGCCGATTCGGGCGCAACTATCTGCAAGTCGGGATGTATACGGAAATGATGTTCCCAGAATACGGTGTCCACTTTATCGCCGTCAATGACGGTGTGGACAGTGTGCGTGGGGACAGTGAGTTTACCGCCATCCGCAACGTATTCAATGAAATGTACGCCAAGGACACTAGCAAGAAAATCAGGGCAACATGGCAATCCAAAGGACGTTCCGGCGAACACCTTGCGACTATCCCTCCTTACGGGTATAAGAAAGACCCGGACAACAAAAAGAAGTGGGTTATTGACGAGCAAGCCGCAGCTGTTGTCCAGAAGATTTTTGCCTTGTGTGTTTCCGGCATGGGGCCGAGCCAGATTGCCCGGTGGCTGCAAGAGAACAAGGTATTGAACCCCGCTGCTTACGCACACCAAAAAGGGCTGCCTACCGCAAACAATCCCCCGGTTCATCCCTATAAATGGTCAAACGAGACGGTTTCTCGTATTCTGGAAAAGCTGGAATACTTAGGGCATACGGTGAACTTCAAAACCCGCAAGCAATCGTTCAAAAGTAAGAAAAAGTTGTGGAACGACCCGTCCGAGTGGGTAATCTTTGAGAATACCCAAGAACCGATTATTGAGGAAAGCGTGTTCCTGATCGTGCAGAAAATCCGGCAAGGCCGTTGCCGTCCCACCAGAATGGGTGACATGGGAATGTTCTCCGGCCTGCTGTTTTGTGCGGATTGCGGCGGTAAAATGTATCTGTGCCGGGCAAACCGTTACAAGCCGGAACAGGAATACTATCTTTGCTCTACTTACCGGAAAGACCGTGCCTTGTGCACGACACACTCTATCCGACGCATTGTCCTCGAGGAAATTGTACTGCGTAATTTGCGGGAAGCGATTCAGTATGTATCACAGCATGAGGATGATTTTATCCAGCAGGCAGCAGACCAAAGTCTGCGAGAACAGAACAAGGAACTTGCACAGAAAAAAGATGACCTGAGCCGATCACAAAAGCGGATTGCCGAGCTGGATGTTATCATAAAGCGACTGTATGAGGATAATATTTCGGGTAAACTTTCCGATGAGCGTTTTATCAAGCTGTCCCATGACTATGAGCTGGAACAAATGAACCTTACGAATATTGTCGAAACGCTTCGACAGGAAATCAGGAAGCAGGAACAGCAAAAAGTCAATGTAAAACAGTTTATTGCGGCGGTTAGAAAGTATACCGATGTGCAACAGCTCACCGCTTCCGTTCTTAGGGAGTTTATAGACCATATTGAAGTTTCCCAGACGGATAAGCAAACAAAAACACGGGAGATCAAAATAGTTTATAATTTTATTGGTGCATTTGATTTTGAACACGCAATGACCAAAACAAAAACTGCTAAAACAAAAAAGAATGGTATAGCCGTTTGACTATACCATTCCTTACTTTGATGTTTTCCTAATTCACCGCCGCTAAAGGAGCCGTGTTTTTGTTTTTCCGATATCTCACAGCAGCATCGCAATCAGGCCGATCACCAGCAAATGCACCGGATAGAACCAATAGAAAAAACGCCCCATCTGGTGCTTGCCGCGCGTGCCGTTATATACGGCAAGCAGCGGCAGCGTGAGCAGGCTGTACCACTGGATACCGCCGATCTGCCACGAAAGCACGACCAAGCCCGCTGCAAAGCCTGCCAGCCGCGCCCGCTCGGGCGGGATACGCCCGTCCAGCAGATATGCCGCCGCTTCTGCCCACAGCGGCAGCACAACGCCCCAGAAGCCGTAGTCCACCGTCATGACCGCGCACAGCGCCGCAACGACACACAGGCTGCCCAGCAGCACCGCCGCGCCCGTCACCCGGCCGCGTGCGCCCTGCGTCCACCGGCTGCGCGCAAACCGGAACGCATACAATACGCCGAGCGACAGGGAAAATGTGATCAGCACATTGCCGTACACCGCGCCGGCATAGAAATAATATACCGCCATGCACGCAAGCCCCATGACGGCGAGCCGCGCCAGATACTTGGCCGGATGGCGTGTATAGCGGCTGCCCTCGGCAATGCAGTACGCAAACACCGGGAACGCCAACCGCCCAATGATACGCAGCAGCACATACTGCGGCAATAGCTCTGTACCCACATGGTCGATCGCCATTGCAGCCGCCGCGATCAGTTTGATCTGGTTTTGGGACAGTCCTCCCGTCTCGTCGTTGTGCATGTTCCACCCCTTCGGCACGCCGTCCCGCGGACAGCTTGCCCATTTTCCTTCTGGCATCAGTATAGCACCGATGGGCGCCGGATACAATGCCGCTTGTCTGTGAAACCAGTATTCCCCCTGTCGTTGGAAATTTTATCAAACCTTTAATCTGCTCGCGCGATTTTCCTGTATAATAAATACAATAAAACCACTGCACATATATCCCCCCGCCGTTTCCCCTACCATGAGAAGCCGTCCGGAGGTGACAAACCATGTGTCCCATATATGCCGACAAACAGCAATCCCGGCATCAGCCATTGACGCAGCAGGATCAGCAAGTGCTGCACCAACTCGAACAGCAGCAATCTTGGGATCTTGCCCCCAACCAGACCATCCAGCAGCGGCGCGAAGCGCACCGTGCAATGCTGATCCAGCAGCAGGCGGCTAACCAGCAGCTTGCCGCACGGGCACAGGCGCAGTTTTTCCCCGCGCAGGCAGGACAAGCCGCTGCCGGCACACCCGTGCAGTCACTCGCCCCGACGGACGAAACGGCCAAGCAGCGTCGTGAAAAACAGCGCCATGCGCGCTCCGCCCGCCGGCATACCCCGGCAGGCGACCATATTTCCTACGCCATGCGCGAGCAGCTGATCGAACACCGCCGCAGGCAGGATGCACTTGGCGGCGAATGGGAAGAAAAAATGCGCGAGCAAACGGCAAATCCGGATGCGCTGCGCGGTTTCCTGCAGCCGATCAGCAAGCATCTGTCCTCCAAGGACAAGGGGCGCATCAGTGCAGGCAACCGGGCGTTGATCGACGCTTATCTGTCCCAAGACCCGGTGCAGCATGAGGCTGCGTTGCGCGTTTGCGTGCAGCAGGTGCTCGATATACGCCTGTCTCTGGACATGCTGCGCGAGGAATATCTGGAAAAGCATCTGCATGAGGTACTCGCCATACAGGAGAAGCTATTCTCCATGCAGGCGCTCCTGCAAGACCCGAACAACCGCAAACTCATCGAGGATATGCTGCCAACCGAGCAGCATGCGCTGCTGTACCGCCATCTGGATGAAGCGCCCGCGCTGCGCACGCTGCTGCATGCCAAACTCGCCGGCAAAGGCGTCCAGATGGATGGTTCTTATGAGGCCGACCGCGACTATATCACCCGCATGCGCCAGCAGCAGGGCCAGCAGGGAGACGATCTGCAGGCTCACATCGACCAAACCGAACAACTGCTCGGCCGGATGCTGCGCAGCAAAATGCGCGCCGCACAAGCCCAGCTCCGGACACAGTCGCTTCGCACGCAGCAAAAACCGGAAATCCGGGCGCTCGGTCTGACCGCCTATGTCAACGAACAGCAGATCCGACAGCTGACTGACGCACGCACAGCGATCGCCCAATCGCCCGCACAGTACGCCGCGCACAAGCCGCTGATCGACTGTGTGTATCAGCAGCTGTTCCGTGCAACCGACGCGCTTGGCGATATGCAGCACCAGCTGGACAGCGCCGATTTGGTGGTGCAGCAGCAGGGCGCGGCATCGGCGCTCGGTCAGATGGCCGCAGAACAGGCCGCTGCGCTGCGCGATCAGGCCGCAAAGCTGCACCGGCAGATGGACACCGCGTCCAGCCTGCTGCGTTTTCTGCTCGGGGAACAGCGCGAACTCACCGAGGACGAACTACGGCTGACGGAACAAACGCATATCTACAACGAAGTGCAGACCATACAGGAACAGCAGGACGAAGCGCTCTGGGCATCCCATCCGGATGCGCTGATCGAGCGTGTGCAGGGCAAACTGAACCGGCTGCAATTCGGCCTATCCACGCCGCAAGCCATGCACATCACCATAAAAGACCTGTTTCAGCAGGGGTCGCTCCATCAGTTTACCCCGGAAGCTGCCAGATCGGCCGCTTCCGACCTGATCGACGCGCTGCAAGCCGATCCCCGCTATGCAAGCAGCATGCAGCAATTCATCACCAGCCCCGACGGCCATGCCATCAATGGCATGAAAAGCATCCGCGTTGTCACCATGCTTGTCGAAATGACCTATCCCCATTCCGATATGCAAATGATCCGCCGCACGATGGAAGAACTGATGTGCGCCGGCCGCTATCGGGAATTACTGCAAAAGCAGAACCGCACCCCGGCCGAGCAGTCCGAACTGGATACCTATACACCTGCGCAGCTGCAAACGCTGGAAGCCACGTTCCAGCAGGGCATTGCCGACCTGAAGGCACTGCACTTGCAGCAGTTGCGCCTGATCGGGCGCAAATATGGCCGATATCTGTCCCAGCTGCACCCGGAAGATTTCTTGGCCCGCTGCGGCAATGAGTATTTTGACGAAATCGGCTTGCAGCAGGACGTTCAGGAAATGCTCCAAACCGGCAGCCGTTATCTGGACCCGCAGCACAACGCGGACGATCAGGAATACGTCACGCGAACCGAAGCGCTCAGCTCCGCCGCTATGGTGCTGCAAGGCTATATGATTGCCGACACCTCGAGCGATTCGACATTCGCCCCGTCTCCTGATCTTCTTTCTGTCCTGTCCCCTGACAGCGAGCTGATACAGCACGCGCTGCAATATGAGCGCGAGATCCACGGCCCCGGCTTCAACAGCGCCGAAATGAAAGCCTATACCGAGATCCTGCGCCGCCGGTTCACCGGCGATGAAGCCTGTCGTCTGATCGGCCGCTTTGCCCCCGAGGGCGGCCAACAAGCGTAATCCCATATTTTTTCATAGCACATTTTATTGGAGGTGACAGACCATGTCCGGACCCACGCACGCAAACCAACAGCAGCACGCCCAGCACGCACCGCTGACCCAGCAGGAGCAACAGGTCATCCAGCAACTTCAGCAGCAGCAAACCTGGGACCTCGCCCCAAACCAGACCGAAGAAGATCGCCGAAATGTACACAGCGGTTTGCTGATCCAGCAGCAGCAGGATGACAACCAGCAGCTTGCCGCATACGCGCAGGCCACCCTGCCTGCCGCGCAGGCACAGCAGGCCGCACCCGGCGCGCCGGTGCAGGCGCTTGCCCCTGCGGAGAAAACCGGCAAGCAGATCCGGGAAGAGCAGCGCCACGCCCGCAGCGCCCGCAAGTATACTGCTATTGGCGACCATATTTCCTACAATATGCACGAGCAGGTCAGCCAACTCCGCCGGCAGCAGCAGGAAGCCTGCGGCGGCAAATGGGAAAAGCAGATGCGCAGCCAGCAGGCCGATCCGGAAGAACTGCGCGGTTTTCTAACTCTGTATGACAAGCACACAGCATCGAGTGAAAAAAAGCGCATTGACGCGGCAAACCGTCAGCTGATCAGCAGCTTCATGTCCCATGATCCTGCCACGCATAACAACGCACTGCACGACCTCGTCAGAGATGTGCTGCGCATCCGCTTGACGACGGACATGCTGGAAAACGACTATCTGGAAAACCATCTGACAGAGATGCTCGCCCTTTACAGCAAGCTGAACTCCATGCAGCGGATATACCAGAACCCAGCCCATCAGGACTTTTTCCGCCATAACCTGTCGCAGAAGGAAAGCGCGCTGCTGCACGCCCATCTTACCGAAGCGCCTTTGCTGCGTGCGGTGCTTCACTCCCGGCTTGTCGCCAAAGGCGTTAATCTGGATGGCTCCTATGAACCTGATATCCGCATATCTGCGGCTGCCGAACGCAAGCATGTGACAAACGTCAGAGATCTACGCTTCCAGATCGGCACCACCGAACAGGAGCTGGCAAGGCAGACCCGCGAACAGCTGCTGACCGCCGAGCTGCGGCTGAAAGCGCACTCGGATCACGAAAAAAACAAGCCGGAATTCCAGACGCTTGGCCTGACGGGCTATCTCGACGCAGACAGCGCCCGCCAGCTTGCCGACATCCGCGAGCTGATCGCCCGCGCCCCCGCGCAATACGCCGCGGAAAAGCCCTTGTTCGACCGACTGTATCAGCAGCTTTTCCGTGCGACTGACGCACTGAGCGATGCCCAGCTCAAGCTTGCCAGCGCAGAGAGGGTCATCACCGAGCACGGTGCAACGTCCGCCTTCGGGCAGCTGGCCGAAGAGTATGCCGCCGTGATGCGTCGGCAGGTTGCGCCCCAGCGCCGCCAGCTGGACGCCACCGTCGGCCTGATCCGTTTCCTGCTCGGCCAGCAGCGCGAGCTTTCGGCAGAAAGCCGTCTGGTCGCCGCACGCGAGCAGGCTCTCACCCAAGTACAGCGCATCGAAGAAGACCCCCAGCAGGAGCTGGCGGACGAGATGCTCTGGACCTCCAACCCCGAAGCGCTGATCGCCCGCGTGCAGAGCAGGCTGGACCATCTTCATTTTGGGCAGCGTACACCGCAAAATGCGGCCCTGAGCATAAAGCAATTTTTCATCCAGGGCCGTTCCGGACAATTCCATCCCGCGGAATCTCAAGCGATCATCGTCCGTATTCGCGATTCCCTGATCGCCCATTATCCAAATTCCCATTTCGAGAAGGATGTTACAGCGCCCGACGGCACCTGTATTCAAGGCTTGGGATATCTGCGCATGATTAACAATCTGGTGCACCTTACCTACCCGCAGACCGATGAGCAGGAACTTGAAGATATGCTTTCCAAGCTGGCCTGCGGCACGCACTATCACTATCTGCTCACCTTGTCCGATCGCACACCAGAGCAGCAGGCGGAGCTGGACACCTATACGCCTGACCGCGTAGCGGAGCTGGCAGCAACCTTCCAGCAGGGTATGCAGGCGCTCAAGCAGTTCCATCTGACGCATCTGCGCAGGGCGCAGCAAAAATACGGCCGCTTCCAGTCCCAGCTGCACCCGCTTGACTTTATCAGCCGATGCGGCGAAGCGTATTTTAGTGACACGTGCCTTCAGCAGGACTGCAACCAGCTTCTCCACGACGGTGCAAAGTATTTCGACTTTGAAAACAATGCGGAAGATCAGGAATATCGCACGCTCGCCCAGTATAGCGACTGCTGCGGTTTGATCACGCAGGGCTTCTATTTTTCTGATATGAATTTACAGCAAGATGATTTTACCCCTGATCCCGCGAATCTCCAAATCTTTAATATGGGTCATCCAGAGGTCCAAACCGCAGTACGGCTTGAATCGGATGTGCCTGGCCCTCACCTGAACAGTGCCGAAATGAAAGCCTATGAGGCCATCCTGCGCCGCCGCTTTGTTGGCCCGCAAGCCGCCCTGCTAAACGGCCGCTTCTTGTACTGAATCAATCAAACCCCATCCGGCGGCACAGCCGCCTGATCTGATCGGAGGGAATGTATTATGCAAATCGGCGTACTGCCGCCGGGCGAACCCGGTGTATTCCGTTCCTTGCTGCTGCCTGAGGCAGCGGATGCACTCGCGCGCGGCGAAGCGCTTACCGCGCTCGGCCTGACCGAAAACGGCCTCGCGTTGGGCGCGGCGGCCGGTTATCTGGAAAACAGCCAGTTCCAGCTTATTTCTCTCTATGTCGCACCCGCCTACCGGCAGCGCGGCGGTGGCCGCATGCTGGTCGACGCGCTGCTGGAGCTGCTGCCCGGCCACGCTGCCGGGGTCACGGTGCGGTTCACCGTCACCGAAGAAGAACACCGCACGCTCGCGCCCTTTCTCGCCCATCTGGGCTTTGCGCGGGAGGATGACCACGGCCAGAGCATCTATCTGACCACGCTCAGCCGTGTCATGCAGCTGCCGTTTTACCAGTCGCAGCCCAAGGGGCGCGGCACCCCGCTATGTGAGCTGCCGGAAAGTGACCTTACCGCGCTGGCACATGCCGCGCAGGCCGCACAAGCGCCGCTGCCGCCGGGCGGGCTGCACGGCGAATGGGTCGAAAAGCAGGTCAGCGTTGCCTATCTGGAAAACGGTGTACCGCAGGGCTATGTCATTGGCGACACCAGCTGGCCGGGCGGGCTGACGCTGTCCGCCGTCTGGTCTAGCGGTGTTTATCCGACGCTGCTGGTCTCGCTGCTGCGCATCGCGCTGGCGCGTGCCGTTGAACGCTATGCACCCGAAACCGTGCTGGCGATCCAGACTGTCAACGCCCGCTCGGCAGAACTGCTGCGGTCGCTGCTGCCGAATATCGAACCGATTTCCTTTACCTACCGGTACCCACTGTCCTCTGTGGACAAAACATTATCTGAATAACGTTCAAAAAGCTGCGCCCTCCTTGGGCGCAGCTTTTTGCATGCCTGCCCGTCAAAGCCGGGCAGGCTGCTTTTTATGTATGCAACTGTCTGCACAAAGCGCCAGCCCCGCACGGGTATCCGTACGGGGCTGGCTTGGAGAAATAGGGGGAACGCGGCGCCGCGGCTTTACTCGATCGTCAATACATCATCGCCCGCGGAGATAGCGCCGGTTTTCGTCAGGGTAAAGGTCTGGTACGCATCCGAATTGGTCACGACCACAGGCGTTACCGTGCGGTAGCCTGCCTCGGTGATCATTTTTGCATCAAAACTGCCGATCTTGTCGCCCTTCTTGAGCTTATCGCCCTCCTTGACGAGGATCGTGAACGGTGCGCCGTTCATCTGCACGGTGTCGATACCCAGATGGATGAGCAGTTCAACACCGTCCGTCGTCGTCAGGCCGATGGCATGCTTGGTGCCGAACACGGTCGCCACCTCGCAGTCTGCCGGGGCATACACCTGCTCATCGGTCGGCTCGACGGCGAAACCGTCGCCCACCATCTTTTCGGAGAACACGCCGTCCGCAACCTGCTCGAGCGGGATGACGTTGCCGGTCAGCGGCGAGGCGATCACATGCGCACCGGACTGCGCCGAAGCATCATCTGCGGATGCGGCAGGTGCGGCCTGCGGGGCAGCTTCATTGCTCGCCGGGGAAGCGAGGAAGGCTTCCAGATCGGACTTAATGACTGATACACGCGGGCCGTACACGACCTGCACGCCTGTACCCTTGCAGATGACGCCGGAAGCGCCGGTGTCCTTGAGGAGCTGCTGGTCGACCTTGGCTGCGTCATGCACGGTGCAGCGCAGGCGGGTGATGCAGCAGTCGACGTCCGAAATATTGGCCTTGCCGCCCAGACCCATCATGATCTGGCGGGAGAGCGTGTCGTCGCCGCCCTGCGCGGCCTCTTCACCCTCCTTTCGGGCATTCACATCTGCGCGGGTGTACAGCTTGATCTCGCTGTCATCGCGGCCCGGCGTCTTGTAGTCGAACTTTTTGATCATAAACGAGAATACGAAATAGTAAACAATGAAGTATACCACGCCGACCACCGGAATCCACAGCCAGCTGGTCTTGGCGTTGCCCTGCATCACGCCGAACAGTGTCAGGTCGATCAGGCCGCCCGAGAAGGTCAGGCCAACACCGACATTCAAAATGTGCATCAGCATATAGGATGCGCCCGCGAACACACAGTGCACGATATACATAGCCGGAGCGACGAACAGGAAGGTGAACTCGAGCGGCTCGGTGATGCCGGTCAGCATCGAGGTCAGCGCTGCGGACAGCAGCAGGCCGCCGACCGCCTTACGGTTTTCCGGCTTGGCACAGCGGTACAGCGCGAACGCCGCGCCCGGCAGGCCGAAGATCATCAGCGGGAACTTGCCGGCCATAAAGCGGGTCGCCTCGACCGAGAAATGCTGGATGCCCGGGGTTGCCAGCTCAGCAAAGAAGATGTTCTGCGCGCCTTCGACCAGCACGCCGTTTACCATCGCCGTACCGCCCAGCGCAGTCTGCCAGAACGGGATATAAAACACATGATGCAGGCCGAACGGGATCAGTGCGCGCTCGATGAAGCCGTACAGCCAAGTGCCTGCGTAGCCGGAGGCCAGCACGAAGCCGCCCAGCGCATTGATACCAGTCTGAACCACCGGCCAGATATAGTACATCGCGATGCCGACGACCAGATACACCGCTGCCGAGATGATCGGCACAAAACGCGTACCGCTGAAGAACGAAAGCACCTGCGGCAGCTGGATTTTGTAATATTTATTGTGCAGCGCGGCAACGCCCAGACCGACGATGATACCGCCGAACACGCCCATCTGCAGCGAGTTGATGCCGAGTACACTTGCGGTCGCGCCGGACAGGTCGGGCGCACCGAAATCCTTGATCATCGCGCCGATCGTCGCGTGCATGACGAAGAAGGCGATCGCAGCGGACAGCGCGGCGACTTCCTTTTCCTGCTTGGCCATGCCGATCGCAACGCCCATCGCGAAGATGATCGGCAGATTGTCAAACACGATCGAACCGGCGGCATTGAGTACCTGCAGGATTGCATAGATAAAGGTGCCCGGGCCCATGACGCCCATCAGTCCATAGGTTTCCAGCATGGTTTCGTTGGTGAACGAACCGCCGATGCCGAGGAACAGGCCGGCAACCGGCAGAATCGCGATCGGCAGCATAAACGAGCGGCCGACGCGCTGCAATACGCCAAAAATCTTATCTTTCATCGTCTTTTACTCCTTTGGATTGGTCGCACCCATGGACAAGGCCAAGCGGTGCAGGTGGATGGTCAAAAAAGTCATCTCTTCGGGTGGAAGCTGAATGTCAAAAGCCTCACTGAGCGCTGCCCGGATGCGTTCGGCGCAGTGGTAGTCGTGCTGGTAGCGGCGCACGATCATGTTCTGGAACTCTGAATCGTCGTCCGGTGCGTACCGGTTCTGGGTGATACGCTGGCCGAGGAATTTGAGGTGCGTGAGGAATCTGCCGTAATCAAGCGACTGCTCATCGAGCACTACGTCATAATACGCCTGCACCTCAGATACGATCTTGCGGATCATTTCGGTGATGCGCACCATGTCGGCCATCTTGCCGTCGATCTCGGCATTAACAATGTGCAGCGCGATGAAGCCCGCTTCATCCCGCGGCAGGCGGTAACCCAGCCGCTCGCTGATGATGTCCAGCGCCTGCAGGCCAACCGCAAACTCCGCCGGATAGAAGTTTGTGATCTCCCAGAGCAGATGGTTGGGGTACTCCACGCCGCCGCACAGCCGTTCGACCGCAAAACTGATGTGGTCGGTGAGCGTGATGTACACATTTTCGCTGAGCCTGCGGCCGATGCGCTGTTCGGCCATTTCGATGATCTCGGTACTGACCTCGAGGAATTCCGGCGGCACATCCGCGAGCAGCTGCTGCAGCCGTGAGGACTGCTCGGGATCGCGCAGCGCATAAACCTTTTCGATCTGCTGGCCGGGAACCAGATCGCCCGGTTTCTTTTTGAAGCCGATGCCCAGCCCACGCAGAATCACCTCGCGGCCTGTTTCGTCTACCGTACAAACGAAGTTGTTGCCGATCACACGGCTGATGCGATAGGTGCCGCTGCCCTGTATATCAGTCGTCATAACGCCTCCCCCTTCGACTTCTTATTCTGCCCGAAAAAATAAAAAAAGACCAAACCTCCGAACACAATCCTTCCGTATTCGGTCGTTTGGTCTTGCCTGCCGAGCAGTCACAAGCCGGTATTTCTTTTGTGTTTAAAGAATACCGCGTTTTTTCCCTGCTTGTCAATTCATTTCTGAAGCGAAAATGTAATTTTGGCGCTTTATCCAACTTGTTCTAGGCAGATTTATACATTTTGTCAGCCAGCTCGGCAATCGCTGCGCGCCTGTTGTCGCAAGGTCTGTTTAATGGTCGATTGGGCGCACAACTTGCATATTCGTCAAAATAGCGTAAGTTAGCCTGTGAATATATCCAAACTTTAAGTCATATTAACAGAATTTTGCGATATATTTTCATCACAGACCGTCCTTGTTCCATCTTGACGAAAACATTTTCAGTTTATATAATAAAGATGAAAACATTACCGAACGGAGGCCTCACTTATGCTTGATCGTATTCGTGGCGGATTGATCGTCTCCTGTCAGGCGCTGCCCAACGAGCCGCTTCATTCTTCCTTTATTATGGGCCGTATGGCCCGCGCGGCAACCGAAGGCGGTGCGGTCGGCATCCGTGCCAACACACCGGAGGATATCTGTGAAATCGCGAAAAACACCCTGCTGCCGATCATCGGCATCGTCAAGCGCGATTATCCGGATTCCCCGATCTACATCACCCCGACCATCCGCGAAATTGCCGAACTGGCGCAAACACCGTGCAGCATGATCGCCTTTGACGCTACCGACCGGCCGCGTCCGCAGGGCGAACTGCTTGAGGATTTCGTATCCAAGGCGCGCCGCGCTGCACCCGGCAAACAGCTGATGGCCGATGTTGCCACACTGGATGAGGCCATCCGCGCCGAAAAGCTTGGCTTTGACTGCGTTTCCACCACCCTTATGGGCTATACCGCCCAGTCCGAAGGGCATAACATTGCGGATGATGATTTCGCCCGGCTGAAAGCAATCCTTGCCGCCGTCCACATCCCGGTCATTGCGGAAGGCCACGTTGATACTCCGGCCAAGGCCCGCCGCTGCATCGAACTGGGCGCGCACGCCGTCGTAACCGGCGGCGCAATCACGCGGCCGCAGCTGATCACCAAAACCTTCACCGACGCGATCTACGGCAAATAAAAAGAGCGCTGTGCGCTCTTTCCACTCAGAAGGTGCGGTGGAACAGGGTTTGCAGCGCCCGCTCGCGGCTATCGCGGCATTTCGGGTCTTCCAGCAGCCGATAGGTGATCGCATCGATCAAAAACACCAGCGGCATCTGGGAATTGATGAACTTTTCATCCCCAACCTGTCCGATATCGCCCGCCAGCAGAATGGTATCCGCCATCAGCCCAAGCTCAGAGCGGCTGTTCTGCGTCAGCAGGCAGATTTGCAC
>OERW01000018.1_pt1 | contig 123395 bp, 118 predicted proteins | sample 1540091 | NCBI WGS metagenome assembly OERW01 (sample SAMEA3891889, study PRJEB23780) | metagenome | biome: terrestrial biome; feature: animal house; material: Caecal content | place: Italy | collected 2015-05-05 | reverse complement strand
GCGGCGCGCCTGCGGCGACCAGTTCTGCCGGACGCGGCGCGGGTCTGTCCGGCCGTTCGTGGAGTTCCTCCTCCTGCTGCGCCGGGATGGGCGGCAGCGGCCTTTGCCGTTGCCGTTCCAGCAGCGCGGCGGGCGGCGCGCCTGCGGCGACCAGTTCCACCGGACGCGGCGCGGGTCTGGTCGGCCGCTCGGGGAGTTCTTCCTCCTGCTGCACCGGAGTGGGCGGCAGCGGTCTTTGCCGCTGACGTTCCAGCAGCGCGGCGGGCGGCGCGCCTGCGGCGACCAGTTCTGCCGGACGCGGCGCGGGTCTGTCCGGCCGCTCGGGAAGTTCTTCCTCCTGCTGCGCAGCCGCGGCGGGCTGTTCCGCCGGCTGCGGCCATGCGGCCATCGGCCCGGCGACCTTCGCAATGATCTCAATACCCTGAAATGCGCCCGAGCCTTCTTTGCCCTCGGTCTGCTGGTTGGCAAAGCGGCCATGCGTGGTCGGCAGCTGCAGCGCATTCTCCGCACCATGCTGCACCGCGCCCAAAATCATATAGCTTGTGCCGCGTCCGAGCAGCATCTCGCCCTGCGCCATATTGCCGGTCGGCAGCACGGGCGTGCCCTCGTCGCACAGCAGCGTCAGCAGGATCGGCAGATCCGCGCGGGTCTTATCCGCGGCAAAGCTGGTGCGCATGAACCCGCTTTCCATCACGATTTTACCGACCTGCATATTGATCCGGCGTACTGCGCCCCGGGGCAGCGCTTCCCCGCCCTCTGTCGGGATGCCCAGCGTATTGCTCAGATAGCTGACATTCAGCATGCGGTGCAGACGCGCTTTGCCCGGCAAACGGACAGCATCCGCCATGCGCTCCCACTGATCGGCTGTCTGCATCGCCTGCCGGTACATCGCATCGCTGAATTGGAACGGCGCGGCGGGCGACGCGCCCGCCCCTTGCAGGCGGCGCTGCTGCATGCGCAGCATCCGGTTTGTCTCATTGATCTGCCCCTGACCGATCAAGGTCTGTTCCCGGCCGGACGGCAGCTGCCCTGCGTCCGACGCTTCCGCTGCGCGCACCATCATCTGCCGCACGGTGTCGGCAGGCAGATGCAGGTATTCCGGAAACGCATTCTGGGCGGCTTCGTCGCCCCCGAACGCGCGGCTAGACAGCGTCATGCTGCTTTCATACGCTTCGTCCTCGCCGCTGCCCTGCAAACCGTTTTCCTGCTTGAACGCCCGGCAGGACTGCGCCAGCAGTCCCAGCGTGCTGTCCTGCGGTGCGTCGCCGCACAGCTCAGTGACCCGGTCGAGCAGGTCGGCGGCAAGCGCCTGCTCGCCGCGCACAACCGAACGGTCGATCTGCTCGAGCAGGATCTGAATAGTCGCGCTCTGATCCTTGTCGAGGGAGGCGTCCTGCCGCAGCTCGCGGCGGCGCATGCGCAGATGTGCCAGTGTACCCTCGACCAGCCCGGCTGCCGGACGCGCATCGGACGGATTTGCCTCCCCGGCGTGTTCCGGTTCAACCCCATCCGTCAAGCGCTGCATTGACCCCTCGGGCGCTTGTTCGGGGCTGTGCGCGCTGTCCGCACTTTCTGCCGCATCACTCTCTACGGCACCCGCTTCCGCACCCGTTCCGGCGCTTTCCGCCTCCTCTTCCTCCTCCTGATAGGAGCTGGGCAGGCTGAAATCGCGCGCCCGCGCGATGATGGGATTGAGCGGCTGCGCGCCGGTCAGCATGCTGCGCAGCGTTTTGCCCTCGCCCTCGATAGGTATCTCGTCCAGCCCGTTCTGCAGCATCAGGGCTTCGTCCTCGATTTTCTGCCGCAAATCCTGTACCAGCTGCTGTCGCTTCCGCCCCTGCGCGGTGAAGCGGCGGCCGCTGCGTTTTTTTAGATACTCGTCGCAAAAATACAGCATCATGCTGTAATTCTGCAGCATGCCCTGCTGGATCGCCTCCAAATTCTCGAAGGTGACGGTTTCATCCATATAATCGTCCATTTTTTCCAGCATGGACACGATCCGCTGGTATGCCGCCGAAGCGCCACCCGGCTCGGTCTGCCCATCCGACCAGATCTTGCTCAGAAACTCATCCTTGGCAGTACGGCCGGTGCGGCGCAGGTGCTCGCTGTGCCGCGCAATGGCTTCATTTCGCTCGCCGCGCTCCCGCAGATAAATACTGTTCTGATAATCCTCCATCTCTCTGCTGCCGATGAGCGTACTTGTATCGAACGGCATCCTGTTCCCTTCTTTCCTGCGCCTGTCTGTGCGGATTTTCAGCTGTTTTCCCTGTTTCCTAACTCGATTATACACGACGGCTCAGGATTTGGAAACAGCAAACCCGGCCTGCTGTCCATTTTTTAGAAAGGCTTAAGAATCCTGTACCCGCCTGCCGTTGCGCGGCGGCGCGGCGCTTGCTATAATGAAACTAATCTATTATGCTCGCTGCAAAGGGGGAAAAACCATGACCGAACCGCGTGACGACCTGTTTTCTCTGCTGGCGGACGCGTGCCTGTCCGATACGCCCTATCCGGACGCGCAGGCGCTGGCCGACGACCTGCTCCGCCTGACCGGCATCCTTTGTCTGGTCTATACCGAGCTGCGCGAGAGCATCGATACGCCCTACGCGCTGCGCGGCATGACCGTCCCTGCGGGGGATATCCTTGCCGCGCTGCAGGCGCGCAGCGCGCCGCCGATGCCGATTGAGCCGATGCCCGAGGCCGTACAGGCCGCGGCGCATATCCGCGCACGCACACGGGCGTCGCTGGACGCGGGTATTTCGCTGCCCTTTGCCGCGATCGCCGAGCGGTTTGCTCTAAGTGATTTCGAGGCCTTCTGTCTGCTGCTCGCGCTCTGCCCCGACCTCGACCGCCGCTTTGAGCAGGCCTTCGCCGCATTGCAGGGCGACCCGCAGGCGGCGCGCGCCACGCTCGGCCTTGCAGCCAACCTGTTTTCGCTGCTCGCGCCGGTTGGGCAGGACGAGATTTACGGCATGCTCGACCGGCAGCGTCCGGTCAATGCGCTGCTGCTGACCGACTGGCAGGAGGACGCGTCGCGCTCGGCGCTGGCGCGGCCGCTGGCTGTACCCCGGCAGCTGCTCTATGAGCTGACCGGTGTGCGGGACGCGGGCATCGACGATCTGGACAGCCAGACGCGCGTGCTGTCCGGCGGGGATGCGCCTGTCCTCTGGCACGAGCGCCAGATCGACGCGGGCGCGGCCTTTCTGGACGATGCGCTGCGCGCGCAGGACGGCGCGCACACCGGTGTGCTGCTGCTGTTTGGCCCTTCCGGCTGCGGCAGGAGCTTTGCGCTGGCGCAAATGGCGCGGCAAGCTGACCTGCGCGCCTGCGAAATCGATATCGAAGCGCTTTCCGGCGATACGTCGGGCGAACTGCTGCGCCGCTTTGCGCTGCGCTGCCTGCTCGACGGCTGTATCCCTTGCCTGAACCATATCCCGGTTGACGACGCGGCAGGTCGTGCGCTGGCGCTGCGTGCGCTGCGGCAGTTGCAGCCGTTTTTCCCGGTGGTTGTACTCAGCGCAGATAAGCCGTGGGATTTGCCGCACGAAGCCGGCACCGACTTCCAATCGGTCGAGCTGCCGCTGCCCGATGTGCGCGAGCGGCATGCGCTCTGGGACTATTTTGGCCACGAAGCGGGCATTGCCTTCTCTGAAAACGACCTTGACGCGCTCGCTGGGCGCTACCGCCTGAGCGCGGCGGAAATCCGCACGCTTTCGCGCACGATTGCGCGCGACGCGGCGCATCACGACGGCACGCCGCCCTTGCTGCAGCTGGTCGCGGACGCACTGCGCCAGCAGGCGCGCAGCCGTCTGGGCGGGTTAGCACAGCATCTGCGCTCCCCCTTCACGTGGGATGACCTGCAGGTGCCGGACGAAGCCGCCAACATGCTGCGCAGCGCGTGCACACGCATCCAGTACCTCTATCAGGTGAACGAAAGCTGGGGCTTTTCCCGCCGCCTGCCCTATGGGCAGGGCATTTCCGTGCTGCTCTACGGCCCGCCCGGCACGGGCAAGAGCATGGCCGCGCAGGTGCTCGCGCGCGAGGTCGGCATCGACCTGTTCCGTGTCGACCTGTCGCAGATCGTCGACAAGTACATCGGCGAAACTGAAAAGAACCTCGGCCGCCTGTTCGACACAGCTGACGGCGTCAACTGCATCCTGTTCTTTGACGAAGCCGACGCGCTCTTTTCCAAGCGCACCGAAGTCGGCGACAGCAAGGACAAATACGCCAATGTCGAAACCGCGTACCTGCTGCAGCGCATCGAGCAGTTCCCGGGCATCACCATTCTTGCGACCAACAACGCCCGCAATTTTGACGAGGCGTTCCGCCGCCGCATGACCTATTACATCAACATCCCCATGCCCGACCGTGACACACGCGAACGCATCTGGCGCAGCGTGTTCCCGCCCGAGCTGCCGGTCGACCGGGGCGTGAACTTTGCGGAGCTTGCCGACAAATTCGAGTTCGCAGGCAGCAACATCAAATCGGTCGCGATTTCGGCGGCCTATGCCGCGGCTGCGGCGGGCACGCCGGTCACGCGGCGCTGCATCCAGCAGGCGCTGCAAATCGAATACCTCAAAACCGGCAAGCTGCTTGCATTGAGCGACTATCCGGGTTAAACCACGGCTTTTGTTTGTGTTTTGCCGCCGGATGCGCTATACTGTTAGCAAATGACCGCGGGGCGTCCGTCCCGCAGGGGAGGACATAAGTATGCACATCGGGGAGTATCTGCCCTTTTGGAATAAGCTGACCGCTGCGGAGCGCGTGCAGCTGGAAAACGCGGCTGTCCTGCACCGCTTTGCGCGCGGGGCGATGCTGCACGAAGGCGGCACATGCACCGGCCTGATCGTGGTCGTTTCCGGCCGCGTGCGCGCCTATATGCTGTCGGCTGACGGACGCGAACTGACGCTGTACCGCCTGCTCGAGCGCGACGTGTGCCTGCTTTCCGCATCGTGCGCGCTGCGCGGGCTGGATTTTGACGTGATGCTCGCCGCCGAGACCGACTGCGAGGTTTTCGTCATTCCGGCGGATGTGTACCAGACCGTGATGCAGCAGTCCCCTGCTGTATCGGCGTTCACCAACGAACTGATGGCCGCGCGGTTTTCCGACGTGATGTGGCTGATGGATCAGCTGCTGTATCATAAGCTGGACTGCCGTCTGGCGGCGTTTCTGATCGAGGAGCGCGGACTGGGCGACAGCGACACGCTGCATCTGACGCACGAGCGCATCGCCGCTTACCTCGGCAGCGCGCGCGAGGTGGTCACGCGGCTGCTCAAGTATTTCCAAAGCGAGGGGCTGGTCAAGCTTGGGCGCGGCAGCGTCACCCTGCTGGACGAAGACCGTCTGCGCGCGCTTGCGGGCGACAGTCTGCGATGATTGAACCGAAAAAAAAGGACGGCTTTTCGCCGTCCTTTTTTGTTGTGCTTTTCCAATTACTTTTCCGTCTTTTCCGCCGCCAACGCCCACAGATAGAGTGAGGCAACCGTACCATAAGGCGAGAACCGCGCGCGGCAGTCCTCGAACTGTTCCCGCGTGACCTCGTCCCAGCCGTACAGGCGGCACAGCCCCTTGCGGATGCCGAAATCATCAAAAGCGAGCACGTCCGGCCGCTGCAGGGAGAAGATCAGCAGCATTTCCGCTGTCCACCGCCCCACACCCGGCAAAGCGACCAGTGTTTGAATGACCTCCGTATCGGTTTTATCCACAAGGCTGTGGATATTGAGCGTGCCGTCCTGCACAGCGCGCGCCGCCGCCAGCATATAACCCGCCTTGCGGCCGGATAGACCGCAGGCGCGCAGACCATCCTCCCCTGCCGCAAGCACGCTGTCCGGCGTGATTTCCCCCAGCCGGTCACACAGCCGCGCCCAAACGGTTGCAAGTGCCTTGCCCGAGATCTGCTGTCCGGCGATCGAGTTGATCAAAGCGGTAAACAGGTTGGGGATAACTTCACGGTCGATATGCCCGATGCGCGCGATCACCGCGCCGAGCGCCGGGTCACGTGCGGACAGATAATCGGTCTCAACCGTTGAATAAGAAAAATACGTCATCGCATTGCTCACTGGTGCGCCTGCCACTGGCAAGGCCCAAACGATATATCGGAGAACCGCGCTTCAAAGGAGGACTGCTCCGGACTGCATGCGTACAGACCAATCTGGATTTCCCCCGCGCCGGCGAACAGGTGCGCAATGCGCATCTGACGAAAATGCACGCCGTCCTCTGCGCACTCGACACAGAAGTCGCTTTCCCGGCGGCTCAGACGGTAATACATAAAACGCTGCGCGGCCGGGATGTCCGTGGTCGCCCAATCCGAAAAGCCATTGTTGGTGACCACGCTGCCCAGACGCTGAAACTGTTCGTTTTCGTATTCGATCGATGCTTTGAGCCAGTTATCGCTGTCCTGATACACGATCACGCCGCACTGGTCAAAGCGGCGCTTGCTGTCAAAGTCAGTGCGCACGGTCAGAGAAAAGTACGGCTCCGCGGTACGGGTGAGCAGCATGGGTGCATTGTCGTTGCGGAACCCGTAATAGGTGCGCTGCCACAGGTCGGTGCCCGGCTGGGTCGTCATGCGCAGACCGTCCGCGTCAAATTCGTATGCCTCCGGCTGATTGATCCAGAATGTTGTTTCCTTATCAAAATTCGGGTACATATCCATCCTCCTAATACAGCAAAAGGGCAGAAATATCTGCCCTTTTATCCGTTTTCAGTTATGCGTTTTTCTTGGACTGCGCCTTGGCTTCAAAGCGTTCCTTGGCAACGATGGCGCGCTGGTGCGTGCCCTCGCCGATAAGGCCGGCTTCGTCGTAGGCCGCGACCTTGAAGGTCAGCATCTTGCCGTTGGGCGCGATTTCCACCAACTCGGTCTCGACGCGCACCTCCATGCCCTCGGGCGTGGCGGCGACATGGCTAACATTCACGAGCGTGCCGACGGTGGTCTTGCCCTCTTCCAGATAGGGCGCGACGCTGCCCGCTGCGGTGTTCTCGATCGCCGCAATCATCATCGGGGTCGCGTACACGGCCACCAGACCGCTGCCGACCTGATTGGCCAGCTTATCCGCGGTTACGACAAACTTCTGCTCGCCTTTGATTCCAATTTCCATACTCTTACTTTTCCTTTCTGCGGATCTCGGTCATGCCACCCATATACGGCTGCAGCGGCTTCGGGATCGCGACCGAACCGTCCGCGCGCAGGTTGTTCTCAAGGAACGCGATCAGCATGCGCGGGGGCGCAACAACGGTGTTGTTCAGCGTGTGCGCGAAGTACAGCTCCTTGCTGTCCTTCGGACGGACGCGGATACCCAGACGGCGCGCCTGTGCGTCGCCGAGGTTGGAGCAGGAACCGACCTCGAAGTACTTCTTCTGGCGCGGCGACCATGCCTCAACGTCGCAGGACTTGACCTTCAGGTCAGCCAGGTCGCCCGAGCAGCACTCCAGCGTGCGCACCGGGATATCCAGCGTACGGAAGAAGTCAACCGTGTTCTGCCAGAGCTTGTCGTACCACATCGGGGACTCTTCCGGCTTGCAGACGACGACCATTTCCTGCTTCTCGAACTGGTGGATGCGGTATACGCCGCGCTCCTCGATGCCGTGCGCACCGACTTCCTTACGGAAGCAGGGCGAGTAGCTGGTCAGGGTCTGCGGCAGGGTAGCTTCGTCGTTGATGGTGTCGATGAACTTGCCGATCATCGAGTGCTCAGAGGTACCGATCAGGTACAGATCCTCGCCCTCGATCTTGTACATCATGTTCTCCATTTCCTTGAAGGACATAACGCCCTTAACCACATCGCCGTGGATCATGAACGGCGGGATATAGTAAGTGAAGCCGCGGTCAATCATAAAGTCGCGCGCGTAGGACAGGATGGACGAGTGCAGGCGTGCGATATCGCCCTTGAGGTAATAGAAGCCGTTGCCCGAGGTGCGGCGCGCAGCATCGAGGTCGATGCCGTCAAAGGATTCCATGATGTCGACATGGTACGGGATCTCATAGTCCGGCACAACCGGATCGCCGAACTTCTCGATCTCGACGTTCTCGGAATCGTCCTTGCCGATCGGCACAGACGGGTCAATGATGTTCGGAATGACCATCATGCGGTTCTTGACTTCCTCGGCAAAGGTCTTTTCATCCTCTTCGAGCTTGGCCATCTCGTCGGCCATCGCCTTGACCTCGGCCTTGACCTTCTCGGCCTCGTCCTTCTGACCCTTGGCCATCAGGCCGCCGATCTCCTTGGACTTCTTGTTGCGCATAGCGCGCAGCTCGTCGCAGCGGGTCTTGGCCGCGCGGAACTTCGCGTCAAACTCGATGACCTCGTCTACCAGTGGCAGCTTTTCGTCCTGGAATTTCTTCTTGATGTTCTCCTTGACTGCGTCCGGGTTCTGTCGGACAAATTTGATATCCAGCATGTTTCTTCTAACTCCTTTTATTTTAAATCCTTTGGTTTACTCATCTGTTTCCGAGCTGCTGTCCGGAAAATGCTTTTGCACCGCTTCAAAAAGCTTATTGATATCGGAATCAAAGCTATCCTCGGTGTTGCCAAGCAGTCGGTCTTCTCCGTACTGATCCACCAGCTGCTGATAGGCCTGCTTTGCTTCTGTTTGGTTATCCGCCAGAAGCTGTGCGTTGATTTGTGCGAGCAGCGCGTATACCTCGCGCTCTTCCATCCGCTGCTTGACCGCCGATACCACATCGGTTTCGGCCAGTTCGCAATCGAGGGACGTGCGTACTTCGTCAAGCGCGCTGTTAATCGCGTCGAACTGCTTCTGTAAATCTTCCATTTTCTGGGTCGCCCCCTGTGCGACCGTCTGCTGCTCGGTCAGCTGGTCGCTCAGCGAATCTAGCTGCTTGTCAGCACGTGCCTGCGCAACATAACTGATCAGAATCAGTGCAATCGCCACCGAAAACAGGCCAACGATATAAAACGTCAGCGTCGTGCGGCTGAGCTTTTTCTCCGGCTTCGGCTGTTCGGGCTTTTTCTTTTCGTCCATGGCCGTTCCTCCTTATACGCGCAGGCCGCGCAACGCTTCGATCAGACGTTCGAGATCGTCCGCGCCGTAATATTCCAGCGACAGCGTGCCGCTGTTTTTGCCTTGTTCAATGCTGACCTTGCGTCCCAGCACGCTTTCCAGTTCCTTTTCCACCTCAGCGACATAGTCGACTGAGAATCCCTCTGGCTGCGGCTTGGGTGCAGGCTTTTTATTCAGGCGCTTGGCAAGCGATTCCGCCTGCCGCACGCTCAGGCCGACCATCTGCTTGGCAGCTTCGACGCGCTTGTCCTCCTCGCTGACGGAAAGCACTGCGCGCGCATGTCCGCCGGACAGCTTGCCATCCGCGACCATCGTGCGCACCTCATCAGGCAATGCAAGCAAACGCAGGGCATTGGCCACCGCCGGACGGGATTTGACCACGCGCCGCGCGACCTCCTCCTGCGTCAGGCCGAAACGCTGCATCAGCAACTCATAGCCTTCCGCCTCTTCGATCGGGTTTAAGTCCTGACGCTGCAGGTTCTCGATCAGCGCCAGCTCCATAACCTCGCTCTCGTGCGCTTCCAGCACCATTGCGGGGATTTCCTGCAAACCAGCCAGCCGTGCGGCACGCCATCGGCGCTCGCCCGCAATGATCTGATAATAGCCCGGCTTGTCCCCCGGCCGAACCGTGATCGGGGTGATCACGCCGTGCAGACGGATGCTTTCAGCCAGTTCCTCCAGCGCTTGCTGATCGAACTTTTTACGTGGCTGGTTTGGATTGGGTTCAATTTTGGACAGGGTCAGCTGCGAGACACTGTCGGCTGCGCCTGTGCTGCTCAGATCGGACGTATCCGTACCGAACAGGTTGGACAAGCCGCCGCCCAGCCCCTTTTTTGCTGTTGCCATGCTCAGCTTCTCACCTTCCTCTCTGATTTTTTCAGGATTTCATCCGCCAGCGCAAGATATGCCTCCGCGCCGCGGCACATACGGTCATAATCCGTGATCGGTTTACCGTGGCTGGGCGCTTCACTCAGGCGCACATTGCGCGGCACAACGGACGAAAACACCTCGCCCGGGAAGTGCTTCTTGACTTCCTCAACCACCTGAATAGACAGGTTCGTGCGGCCGTCAAACATCGTCAGCAGTACGCCTTCGAGCGTAAGCGACGGATTCATCGACTTCTTCACCATGCGGACGGTTGTCATCAGCTGGCTCAGGCCTTCCAGCGCATAGTATTCGCACTGCAGCGGCACAAGGAAGCTGTCAGCTGCGCACAGGCAGTTGAGCGTCAGCAGGCCGAGCGACGGCGGACAGTCGATAAAGATATAGTCGTAATCGTCGCGCACACGGTCAAGCACGCTTTTCAGCCGGTTCTCACGGCCTTCCATCGCGATCAGGTCAAGCTCTGCGCCCGCCAGATTGACGTTCGCACCGATCAGATCGACCCACTTGGTCGAGACGATCGCGCTTTTGGCATCCGGTTCCTCCGCCACGATCAGATCGTAGATCGAGGTTTGCAGCGTGCGTGGGTCAACGCCAAAACCGGAGGTTGCGTTGCCCTGCGGATCGAAATCGCACAGCAGCATCCGCTTACCGCGCTCATAGAGCGCTGCCGCCAGATTGATCGCCGTGGTGGTCTTGCCTACGCCGCCCTTTTGATTGGCGAATGCAATGATTTTACCCATAACGGTTTCCCTCTTATCTTTTGGATTTTCCTACGGGTTTCATTATAGCACACCTGTGTGTGATTGCAAAGAATATCCGCGAAATTTTCACTAATGTTTCACGTGAAACAATAAAAAAGAGCCGCCATAAAGGCGACTCTCAAAGAGGAAAATGTTTCACGTGAAACAAAGGACATAGGAGGGTCAACAACTCTCCCCCATCACGCACGGGCGTGCGGGATTTGGATGGTAAGCGTCAGGCAGTCCTCGTTCTCGCTCTGGTCTACCGTCGCACCGATGCCCGCGTCGACCATGACCCCGACCGCCCGGTTGAGCGTGTTCAGGAAAAAGCGCACGTCCTTTATCAGTCGCACAACTTTGCGCTCACCCACAGCCGGTGTCTGCTTCTCCGTCAAAAGCGCATCTATGTACTGCTCCGAACGGCTGACATTCAAGTCATGCTCAATGATGTAATTCGTTGCGTTGATGCGGTCAGCTTCATCATCCAGACGCAGCAGACAGCGCGCATGGCGCTCGGTCAAATTCGCGCTGCGGATCAGCTCCATGTTCTGCGGACTGAGCCGCAACAAACGCAACTTGTTGGCAACCGCTGACTGCGTCTTGCCGACCTTGCGCGCAGCTTCCTCCTGTGTCAGGCCATACTGGTCAATCAGCCGACGGAAGCCCTCCGCTTCCTCAAAGAAATCCAGATCACGGCGCTGCAGATTTTCCACCAATGCAATCGCGGACGAATCCTGATTGTCCGCCGCGATCACCAGACAGGGCACATCATTCAGTCCCGCCACGCGCGCCGCGCGCAGCCGTCTTTCCCCTGCCACCAGCTCATAGCCGCCGCCCGGCGCACGGCGTACGGTTAACGGATTCAAAACACCATACTGCCGGATGCTCTCCGCCAGCTGCGCAATCGCCTCCGGGTCAAAATACTTGCGCGGCTGGTTCGGATTTCGTACAATCTCACTTACCCGTATGCGACGCAATGTCCTGTCCTCTTTGCCTGTTACCAACGTCAAAACCGACATCATGTCATCTCCTCCTTGTGCTGTCAAACCGCCGGAACACCGTGTCGGTTCGTCCTTCGGTAATAGATTACCATATTATTACATTTTGGCAAGCAAAATCGACCGCAAAACCTGCCTGTTTCGACAAGTATTTGTCATTTCCTTCCAGAGATCACACATTTCCACGCATTTTCGGACAAAAAATAACCCTCCGTAATTTCCATACGGAGGGTAAACAATTTGTAATTACAGTGGATTTGTCTGGATTTTCTTGAACCGGCGCGGATATTTGTCCGGCGTATCCACCGTCTTTTGCAAGCGCACCAGCACGCGCTCGACCCCGTCGTGCGGCACGGTGTACCGCAGCAGCTCGGCTGCCGGCGCGCCGAGAATGGCAAACGCCTGCGATGCCGAACCGACTTCGTCCTCACAGTCAGCTGCTTTCATGGCATAGAACGCGCCGCCCTTTTTGACCATAGGCAGCGCCAGCTCGCACAGCACGCGCAGCTCCGCAACCGCACGCGAGGTTGCAAGGTCGAACGACGCACGGTGCGCGGCAGCAAACTCCTCAGCGCGCGCGTGCACCGGTGTGATGTTTGCCAGCCCCAGCATCGCCGCAACCTCGGTAAGGAAGTCAATGCGCTTGCTCTGCGCGTCCAGCAGCGTGAACTGCGCACCCGGACAAAGGATGGCAAGCGGCATGCCGGGGAAGCCCGCGCCCGTACCGACATCCAGCACAGTCTGCCCTTCCTTTATATAAGGGACGAGCGCCGCGCAGTCGAGGAAATGCCGCGTGACGACCTCCTGCGGGTCAGTGACCGCGGTCAGGTTCATCACCTTGTTCTTTTCCAGCAGATAGTCGGAAAAGCGCAGCAATTTGTCCACAGCCTGTGGATCGACCGGCAAATCGAGTTGTTCCAACCCGGATACCAGCAGTTGATACGCGGTCATGCCTTCCCCTCCTTCCAGCGGGTTTCAATAAAGATCATCAGCGCGGTGATATCAGCGGGCGACACACCCGAGATGCGCGCAGCCTGCCCAAAGTTCAGGGGCTTGACCTGATTCAGCTTTTGCCGCGCTTCCAGCCGCAGCGAATCGACCTGCTCATAGTCCAGGTCGGCGGGCAGCGGCCGCGACTGCAATTTGCGGTACTGCTCGACGTCGCGCTGCTGGCGGTCGATATATCCCGCATATTTCACACGAATCTCGACCTGCTCGCGGATGACCGCGGGCAGCGCCGGACGGTCGGGGTCGAAACGCGCGAGATCTGCATAGCTGAGTTCCGGACGGCGCAGCAGGTCGATCAGCTTGCAGCCCGCCTTGACCGGCGAGCTGTTCTTGCCCGCAAGGAAGCCGTTCAGCGCGTCACTCGGCGCAACGCCAACCGCCGCGACACGATCGATCTCCTGCTGCACCTGCTCGTACTTATGGCGCACCTTTTCGCCGCGCGCGGGCGGGTTCAGCCCAATGCGTACGCCGATCGGCACAAGACGTTCATCCGCGTTGTCCTGCCGCAGCAGCAGGCGGTACTCCGAGCGCGAGGTCATCATGCGGTACGGCTCATTCGTGCCGCGCGTCACCAGATCGTCGATCAGCGTGCCGATGTAGCCGTCCGCACGGTCGAGGATGAGTGGGTCTTCCCCCTTCAGCGCGAGCGCCGCGTTGACACCCGCGACAAGTCCTTGGGCCGCGGCCTCCTCATAGCCGGACGAGCCGCAGAACTGTCCCGCGCCGTACAAGCCCTTAACCTTTTTGGTTTCGAGCGTCGGCTTCAGCTCCAGAGGGTCGACGCAGTCATATTCGATCGCGTAGGCTGGGCGCATGATCTCGGCATGCTCCAAACCCTTGACCGTGTGCAGCATATCGCGCTGCACGTCAAACGGCATGGATGACGAAAAGCCTTGCACATACATTTCCTCGGTGTCCAGCCCCATCGGTTCGAGGAACAGCTGATGGCGCGGCTTGTCGGCAAAACGTACGACCTTATCCTCGATTGACGGACAGTAGCGCGGGCCGATGCCGTCGATCTTGCCGCCGTAAAGCGGCGAACGGTCGAGATTCGCGCGGATAAGGTCATGCGTCTCGGCGGTTGTATAGGTCAGATAGCACACCGCGCGGTTTTCAGGCGGGCGTTCGGTCTCGAACGAAAACGGGATGATCTCGTCCTCGCCTTCCTGCAGCTCCATCCCGGCAAAGTCGATCGAACGGCGATGGATACGCGGCGGCGTGCCGGTTTTGAACCGCTGCAAGCGCAGACCAAGCGCGCGCAGCGAATCGGTCAGCGGCTTCGCCGCCGCCATGCCGTCCGGCCCGCTTTCGCAGGCATAGTCGCCGATGATGATGCGTCCGCCGAGGAAGGTGCCCGACGCAATGATGACTGCCTTGACCGAATGGCGCACGCCGATCGCAGTCACGACCGCGGACACCGCACCGTTTTCGGTCTCGACCGAGACGATCTCATCCTGTTTCAAAAACAGGTTTTCCTGCCGTTCGAGCGCGTGCTTCATATAGGTGCGGTAGGCGACGCGGTCGGCCTGCGCACGCAGCGAATGCACAGCCGGGCCTTTGCCGCGGTTGAGCATACGGTACTGGATGCAGGCCGCGTCAGCCGCGCGCGCCATCTCGCCGCCCAGCGCGTCGATCTCACGCACCAGGTGTCCCTTGGCCGTGCCGCCGATCGCAGGGTTGCAGGGCATATTGCCAACCGCGTCCAGATTGATTGTAAAACAGGCGGTTTTCATCCCGAGCCGCGCGGCAGCCAGCGCGGCTTCAATGCCCGCGTGACCCGCACCTACTACTGCAATATCATAGCTTTCGGCTGCAAAACCCCTCATGGCTCCGCCCTCCCTTCGGAAAATGCTCTTGCTAATTTATACAAAGGACTTGACACGCTTCCCTTTGTGCACACCTGTTGATAACTCTGTGTAAACTTTGGATAACTTGCACTTTTGCGCAAAAGATTGATTACCATATAAAAATATAAACCAGTAATATTACAATTAGTATATAACTAATCCCATGGAAAAGGGCCGCTGCGCGCGGCAGGCGGCCCTTTGGCATCGTTCGGTCAAATTTACTTGCCGACGCAGAAATCGCTGAAAATGCGGGTGACGACCGCTTCGGTCACGGTTTCGCCCGTGATCTCGCCAAGCGCGGCGATCGCGCCCTCGGCATCCATGACGACCGCATCCGGCGTCATGCCGGACTGCGCCGCATACAGCGCGGCCTCGCACCGCTCGGCGGCGCGGGCAAGCGCAGCGGCCTGCCGGGCGTTTGTGATGAGCGCACCGTCAAACGCGCCATCGCCCAGACCAACCGTACGCGGGATGAGCGAAAGCAGCTTGTCCATCCCCTCGCCGGTCTTGGCAGACAGGGGGACAATATGCAGGAAATGCTTTTTGAGCAGCTTTTCGTCCAGCTGCTGCGGCAGATCGACCTTATTGAGCACGGCGATCGCGCGGTGTCCCGCCGCGCGGGCGAGCACCAGCATGTCCTCGTCGCCGAGGGGTTTGGAGCCGTCAAACACAGCAAGGATGAGCGCGGAGGCCGACGCTTCGGCCATCGCACGGTCGATGCCCGCCTGTTCGATCGGATCGGTCGTGTCGCGCAGACCTGCGGTGTCGGTTACGCGCAGCAGCAGCTGCCCGACCTTGACGTTTTCCTCGATCAGGTCGCGGGTCGTGCCCGGAATGTCGGTCACGATCGCGCGTTCGCGGCCAAGCAGCGCATTGAGCAGCGTACTCTTGCCCGCGTTCGGCCGTCCAAGGATGACGCAGGGCACGCCTTCGCGCAGGATGCGGCCGCGCTCGTAGCTTTCGGCCATGGCGTACAGGCGGCTGGTCGTGCGGTGCAGCAGTGCGGCTGCGTCGTCAAACAGCACGGGATCGATATCCTCGTCCGGAAAATCGACAACTGCGTGGAAGTGCGCGACCATGCCGATCAGCTCCTCGCGCATTTCATGCACGGGCGAACCGATCGCGCCCATAACCTGCGCCGCGGCGTTCTGCGCAGCCTCGGCTGTACGGGCGGTAATCAGATCGTGCACGGCCTCGGCTTCACTCAGGCCGAGCTTGCCGTTGAGAAATGCCCGACGGGTGAACTCACCCGCCTCGGCCTGCCGCACACCCTGCCGGAACAGTGCGTCCAGACCTTGCTGCAAAACCGCGGTCGAACCGTGGCACTGCAGCTCGGCCATCGGCTCGCCGGTATAGGTATGGGGTGGGTGGAACGCGACCGCATAGCAGCAGTCGACCACCTTACCGCTCTCACCCTGCAGCGTGCCGTAAACCAGCTTCTGCGCGGGGGCATCCAGCATCCGCTTACCATTTTTCGCACGAAAAACCGCATCTACGGCTTCAATCGCACGCGGCCCGGACACCCGGATCAGACCGATCGGCCCGCCGGCGGAAGAAATGGCGGCAATCGTATCATTCATAGGAGTTCCCCCGTATTCAGTTGCGGGTGCGGTAGCTGTTGTCCGGCGCGATAACGACACGGCGGCCCGGCTCGGTGCCGGTCGAATAGGTCGTTACGCCGTTGAAATCCTGCAGCGCGGCATGGATGATGCGGCGCTCATAGGGGTTCATCGGCTCGAGCGTCATAGAGCGGTGGGACTTGACCACCTTCATCGCCATCTTGCGGGCGAGGCGCTCGAGGCTCTCGGCGCGCTTTTCGCGGTAGTTCTCGGTGTTGACCGACAGACGGACGTGCTCATCGAGCGCGTTGTTCAGGATCAGCGAGCCAAGATACTGGATGGCATCCAGCGTATCGCCGCGGCGGCCGATGATCGGGCCCATATCCGGGCCGGAGATCTCCAGACGCAGCTGGTCGCACTCAACCTGCGGCAGGGTCTTGACTTCGCCCTCGACGCCCATCTTTTCCAGCAGACCGGTGATAAAGTCGGTCGCCAGTTTTTCCGCCTGACGCATGCCGGACTCGGAAACCGGGATCAGCTCGCGCTCCTTGGGTACGGACGGGGCGATCGGACGCTCCTCACGCGGGCGGCGGTCACGACGGCCGCCGCGCTCACGGCGCGGACGCTCCCGACGCGGCGGGCGCTCGACCTCGAGCTTTTCCGGTACAAAATCCGCGGGTGGGGCCTTGACCAGACGCGGCGTATCGTCCTCATCGGTGATGGACAGCTTCTGCGGCTTGGGCTTGTCTGCCTTGGGTGCAGCGGGCTTGTCCGCATGACGCGGCTTCGCCGGCTTTTCTGCCTTCTCGATCTTTTCCACAGGGGTGTGGACAGGTTCGGCCTTCACCGGCTCGTCCGGCACTTCATAGGTTACACGAACGCGCGCAGGCGTCGCACCGATGCCGAGAAAGCCCTTCTTGCCGTTGTCGAGCACCTCAACCGAAACATCGTCGCGATCCATGCCAAGCTGTGCGAGCGCGGCAGCAATCGCGGCGTCGCGGTTTTCGCCTGTGGTTTCGATAAATTTCTCCATAGTATTACTTGTCCCCCTTCTTATCCTTTGCCTTTTGGGACTGTGCCTGCTGCGCGGCCTTGTGCGCAGCGCGCTTGGCTTCCTTTTCCGCCTCGATGCGGGCGGTCTCCTCCGCTTCCTTGCGCTCCTTCTTACCGCGCAGGTACTTGGTCAGGATAATTTCCTGCACGCATGCGAAAATGTTGTTGAAAATCCAGTAGATACCGATCGCGCCCGGCAGAATAAAGCCGAAGTACAGCGACATGAGCGGCATCATAATGTTGAGCATCTTCATCTGTCCGGCAGCGGCGCTGTTCTGCGTGCCCTGCATCTTCTGCATGACATAGCTGGACAGGAACGCGGTCGCGCCCGACAGGATCGGGATGATCCAAATGATGCTCGGGTTCGTGATCGACGGTGTCTGCGCCAGGTTCAGGCCAAGGAAGCTGAAATCGATATTGAGCAGCTCGCCCGACTGCGCCGCGGACGTGATCGCCGTGACCGAATCCGGCCACACGCCGCCATTCTGCGTGAACAGGTCGCCCAGCTTTTCCGCAATCGTAATCTGGCCATAGTAGCCGGCGGATTCCATGTTGACGCCGACCAGCGTACCGAGCTGGTTGATGACGTCATCCGAGAAGCCCATCATGAACTTGAGCGGCTGCTGTACCGCATAGTACAGGCCCATCATGATCGGCAGCGGGATAAACTGCGGCAGACAGCCCGACATCGGATTGACGCCGTGCTTGTCGTACAGCTTCTGCATCTCCTCATTGAGCTTGACGCGGTTGTTGGCGTACTTCTTCTGCAGCTGCTGCAGCTCCGCGTTGAGCGAAGACATCGCAAGCATGCTCTTCTTGCCCTTGATCGCCAGCGGAATGCAAATCAGCTTAACCGCGAGCGCAAACAGGATGACTGCAAGGCCGTAGGAGCCTACCGCCTTAAAGATTGCCAGCAGGATCAAACCAAGCGGTCTGACGATGACAAGTCCGAAAATTTCTCCCATATAAACCTCCGTAGGGTTGTTTTTTCACTCACTCAGATACCGGAAACCGGTCGCTTTGCCCATTTTACGGCACGGGGTCGTACGGCCCGCGTTTGGAAAACGGGTGGCAGCGGCAAATGCGCTTAAACGCCAGCCAGCCGCCCTTGAGTGCGCCATATTTCTCGATCGCCTCGAGCGCATACTGCGAGCAGGTCGGGATATAACGGCAGCAGGGTGGTTTGGTCGGCGAGATATGCCGGCGGTAAAACCGGATCGCCGCCAGCAAAAAGCGCTTCATGGCTGCGCCGCCGCGATTTTGTTCTCTTTGAGCGCACGCAGCAGCGATTTTTCGATTTCCCAGTAGGTTGCGCCCACCGCGCGGCTGCGCGCGACGAGCACCAGATCCACGCCGGTTGCGAATTCGTCCTCGTGCAGACGATAGGCTTCGCGGAACAGGCGTTTGACGCGGTTCCTCTGCACCGCGCCGGCCAGCTTGGCGCTGACCGTCAGCCCCAGGCGGTTATATCCCAGCCGGTTCTTCCGGCAGTACAGCACCAAATGCCGCCCCGCCGTGGAAGTCCCGCGGTGATACAGTCGCCGGAACTCGTGGTTTTCCTTTAAGGATATGGTGTGTTTCATCTGTGTCCCCTCGTTTTTCCGATGCCCATGAAAAAACGAACGGGAAACCGCCCCAGATACGGGCGCCTTCCCTTTTTTCTTTGCAGCTAAGTAATTTGCAAAGCTGACCGAACCGCTTTTTTCCCGGCGGGTCCGGCCCAAATCTTCATGCCGGGGCTGCGTTTGCAGCCTTGTACGCGTGCGGCAAAGAAAAAACGAGCCGCTTGCTCTGCGGCTCGTTGCAGTTCCCTTCGCGCCGCCGGCGCGTATATTAGTGGGTCAGGCGTGCGCGGCCCTTGGCGCGGCGACGAGCCAGCACCTTGCGGCCATTGGTCGTGCGCATACGCTTGCGGAAGCCATGCTCCTTGGAGCGCTGGCGCTTCTTCGGCTGATACGTTCTCTTCATTTCCTCGTGCACCTCCCTGTTTTCTGGATTTACGGATGGGCACCGGCATAGGTCCGGCGCAGAACGCGGGGCACATGCCGCTGCCTGTCCGCAGAATATGAGACAATAAATATTATCCTATAAAAGTACCCAAATGTCAAGATTTTTTTGTATTTTCAACATCTAGGGGCAGGGTTTCAAAAACCTACCACGGATTGCGTTTTTCGGCCGCATTTTTTTCGAGTTATCCCCATGCTGTGTACAAACCCTTGCAGTTGAAAACGCGGCGAAATTATGCTATTATGATAGTATCTCGGAACTTCTATCGACAGGAGGCGCCTCATGGCAAACAACATACTCGAAATGGCGCTCGAACGTCTGGAACGCGATTTCCCGCCGTCCAGCCTTTCGGCGTGGTTTGATGATGCAACGGTTGTTTCCTTTGCGGACAACCGTTTGATTTTGCACTCACCCGTGCAGTTCAAAAAGGAATTTATCGAAAAAAAATTCATCGACCCCCTGCAAAACGCGCTGGCTGAACTGACCGGCGACCCGATCACGGTCGTCGTGGTGACCGGCGAATACTCCGCCCCGCAGACCAGCTCGTCGCCCTATGACGACTACACCTTCGAGCGGTTCATCGTCGGCTCGTCGAACAAGTTCGCGCACGCGGCAGCGCTTGCGGTCGCGCAGCGCCCGGCGGCGGAAAATAACCCACTGTTTATCTACGGCAACTCCGGTCTCGGCAAAACGCACCTGATGTATGCGATCGCAAATGTGCTGCGCCGCACACACCCCGAGTTCCGTATCATCTACGTCAAGGGCGAGGACTTCACCAACGAGCTGATTACCGCGATCCAAGAGGGCAACGTGCAGGCTTTCCGCAACAAATACCGCATGGTCGACCTGCTTCTGCTGGACGACGTGCAGTTCATCGCGGGCAAGGAGCGCACGCAGGAGGAATTTTTCCATACCTTCAATGCGCTGTACGAGGCGAAAAAGCAGATCGTGCTCACCTCCGACCGGCCGCCCAAGGAAATCAACACGCTGGAAGACCGCATGAAGACCCGTTTCGAATGGGGCCTGCTAGCCGATATCCAGCCGCCTGACTTTGAGACCCGCATTGCGATCCTGCGTGAAAAGTCCACCAAGATGGACGTCAGCCTGCCTGACGACGTATCGACCTACATCGCGCAGAACATTCAGGCCAACATCCGCCAGCTGGAGGGCGCGGTCAAAAAGATCAAGGCCATGCACGAACTGATGGGCGAACGCATTACGGTCGGCCTCGCGGAAAACGCGATCGACGCGCTGCGTATCGAGAACCCCGGCCTCAACCCGACGCCCGAACGCATCATGGAGGCCGTCGCCAACTATTTTTACATTCCGGTCGAGCAGATGATCTCGCAGAACCGCTCCAAGGACGTCGCCTATCCGCGGCAGATGGCCATGTACATGATCCGGCAGGAGCTGGAATACTCCTTCCCGGATATCGCGAAGATTTTCAAGCGCGACCACACCACCGTCATGCACGCCTGCAACAAAATCGAGGAAGAGCGCAAAGGCTCACGCGAGACCGAAGAGGTCATCAAAAAGCTGCATAACAACATCCGCGGGGAATAAAAATCTGTCCACAGTTTGCTGTGGATTGCACAAGGCCTGCCCTGTGGATAACCAGACCTGTCCAAAGCGCCTGTGGAAACAGAAAAGCCCGTCCACAAATCGCTGTGTACGACATTTCCCGCACCACGTCTTGGTTTTTTCCGCTTTTCCCCAATTTCCACAAGTACTACTACGACTATAATATCCTATTCTTTTTATTTCTTACGTTTTCGCCAGAAAGAGGTTCTGCCATGAAATTCTCCTGTGAAAAAGAAACGCTGCTCAGCCTGATCGGCACAGCTTCCCGTGCGGTCACCGGCCGAAGCGCGATGCCGCTGCTCGAAGGCTTGCTAGTCACCGCCGAAGTGGACAGCCTGACCCTGACCGGCTATGACCTGTCCATGGGTATCCGCACGACTGCCGAAGCCGATGTTGTCGAACCGGGCAGCATTGTTTTAAACGCCAAGCTGTTTTACGATATCGTGCGCAAGCTGCCGCAAGATGTCGTTTATCTGGAAACCGATGACAAGCTGCTGACCACCATCAAGTGCGGCCGCGCGGTATTCAATCTGATCGCTACCGAAGCCGACGAATATCCGGCGCTGGCCGAGGTTTCTGCCGAAACCGGCCTTTCCCTGCCGCAGGCTATGCTGAAAAGCATGATTGCACAGACGATTTTCTCGGTTTCCGACAATGAAAGCAAGCCGATCCACACCGGCTGTTTGTTTGAGCTGGAAGGAAACCGCCTCAACGTCGTCGCGGTTGACGGCTACCGCCTGTCTGTGCGCCGCGAAACCGTCGAAGGTATGTCCGGGGACATGAAATTCGTTGTGCCTGGCTCGTCGCTGCGCGAAATCGAGCGTATTCTGACCGAAGAGGACGGCGATGTCGAGATTTTCCCCGACCGCAAGAACATTCTGTTCCGTATCGGCAGCACAACGCTGATTACCCGCCTGATCGACGGTGAGTTTTTGAACTACCGCGCCGCGATTCCGGCCGAATTTGAGCACACCGTCACCGCTGACCGGCACGAACTGATCACCTGCATCGAGCGCGTGTCCCTGATCGTGTCCGAAAAGCTGAAAAACCCGGTGCGCATGCACTTTGACGGCTCTTATGTCCAGATGTCGTGCATCACGGCGGTCGGCAAAAGCTATGACGAATGTGCGTTCGACGGCTCGATCGAAGACCTCGAAATCGGTTTTAATAACCGCTATCTGCTCGACGCACTGCGCGCCGCGGGCGACGACAAGGTGAAGGTGCAGCTCAAAGGCTCGCTCAATCCGATCGTTATTGAACCGCTGGAGGGCGACAAATATACCTATCTGGTTCTGCCGGTGAGGTTGAAGGCCAATGACTGAAATCAAAATTGACACCGAATTTATCAAGCTGGATGCGCTGTTAAAATTTTCTAATCTTGTTTCGTCCGGCGGCGAGGCGAAAATCCGCATTGCCGAGGGTGAAGTGCTGGTAAACGGCGAAGCCTGCACGATGCGCGGCAAAAAGCTGCGCCCGGGCGACACCGTGACACTGGACGGCGAAACCGTCAAAATCGTATGAATATCCGTTCTATCGAACTGGAACAGTTCCGAAATTATGAAAAAGCGCGGTTTGACCTCGACCCCGCGGTCAACCTGATCTGTGGGGAAAACGGACAGGGCAAAACCAACCTGCTCGAAGCTGCGGCAGCCTGCTCGACCATGCGTTTGTTCCGCACGGCGCAGAAAAAAGAGGGGCTGCGCTTCGGTCAGGACCACGCGCGAATTCTGGCGGATTTTCAGGCGCAGGGGCGCGATTTCTCGCTGGAACTTCGCTTTTCCCGCCTGAAAAGTATGGAAATCTACAAAAACGGCGTGCGTCAGAAACGGCAGGCCGATGCGCAGGGTATCTTGAAAACCGTTCTGTTTTGTCCGGAGGATCTGATGCTCGTGCGGCAGGGCGCGGCCGCGCGTCGGCGCTTCCTCGACACCGCGCTGTGCCAGCTGCGGCCGAACTACGCGCGCTATCTGGAGGAATACAACCGCCTGCACGACCACAAGACCCGTATCCTGCGCGACAGCGAGGAAAAGCCCTCGCTTTTGTCCATGTGGGAGGATTTTTCGCTGCGCATGGCGCACATCGGCGCGCAGATCATCCGCTACCGCGCCTATTACTGCCGCAAGCTGCTGGATGCGGCCGCCGGGGTCTATGCCGATATTGCACCGCATGAGGCGCTCGGCGGCGCATACCGGACGGTGTCCAGTGTAACCGACCCGTTCGCCTCTGCTGGACAGATCGAAAAAGAGCTGGTCGACCATGTATTCCGGCACAAATCTGCCGAAATTGCAGCGAAAAGCTGCCTGTCCGGCCCGCATAAGGACGACCTTGAGCTGCTGCTCGACGGCCGCAGCGCCGCGTCCTACGGCTCGCAGGGGCAGGTGCGCACCTGTACGCTATCGCTCAAACTTGCCGAGCGCGAGCTGTTTTTCAGCGAGGACGGCGAGTACCCGGTTTTGCTGCTTGACGACGTGCTTTCCGAGCTGGATCGCCGCCGGCAGGACTTCGTTTTGAACCGGATTTCGGCCGGACAGGTCATCATCACCTGCTGCGAGGACGGCATTTCTGACAAGCTGCGCGCGGGCGCGGTGTTCCAGATACAAAATGGCAAAATTATTTAAGTTTCTCCGCTTTTTTGATACACAAAGCCTGAAAAAAGTGGTATAATTACAGTGGGTAAACAGACCGGTGAGGCGCACCCGTGCGGCAGCGTTCCACGGTCTGTTCTGATGTCTGTTTTGCGGCGGAAACGGAGGAAAACCTATGTATCTGCACCTCGGACAGGATTATATCGTGCCGCTGCAAAGCGTGGTCGCCGTGTTCGACATGGACACCGCCACCGCCTCCAAGCGCACCGCCCGGCTGATCGAGCGGCTGCAGGACGAGGGGCGCATCATCGAGCTGTATGACGACCTGCCGCGCGCGGCTGTTTTGTGCGACACCGCGCTAGGCGAAACGCTGTATCTGACCGGCGTATCGTCGCAGGCGCTGCAGCGAAGGGCGGAAAAGAAGTACGCCGTGTAGTTATGTTATCGCAATTTCTCGAAAGGAAATCTGGAATATGAGTGAAGAACTGGAAATCAAGGACGAGATGCTCGACCTGAAGGTGACCGAGACCTACGACGAAAGCCAGATCCAGGTGCTTGAAGGGCTGGAAGCCGTCCGCAAGCGCCCGGGTATGTACATCGGCTCGACCTCGGCGCGCGGCCTGCACCATCTGGTGTATGAGATCGTCGACAACTCGATCGACGAGGCGCTCGCGGGCTACTGCACGCACATCGAGGTCACGATCGAAAAGGGCGACATTATTCGCGTAGCGGACAACGGCCGCGGCATCCCCTGCGGCATCCATCCGCAGATGGGTATCCCGACGCTCGAAGTCGTTCTGACCGTGCTGCACGCAGGCGGTAAGTTCGACGGCTCGGGCTATAAGGTGTCGGGCGGCCTGCACGGCGTCGGCTCGTCTGTCGTTAACGCCCTGTCCGACTGGCTCGAAGCCGAGGTGCGCGACGGTCACACCAAGCACTATATGCGCTTTGAGCGCGGCGTGACGCAGGTCAAGATGCGCGACACGCCCTGCGAGAGCGAAACCGGCACGACCATCCGCTTCCACGCCGATCCGGAGATCTTCGAGACAACGGTTTACGATTTCGACGTGCTGGAAAAGCGGCTGCGCGAGCAGGCGTTCCTGAACGCCGGTCTGAAAATCACGCTGCGCGATGAGCGCGACGATGAGCCGGTCGAGGAGATCATGCACTACGAGGGCGGTATCCGCCAGTTTGTGCAGCACCTCAACCGCACCAAGAACCCGCTGCATGAGCAGGTTATCTACATGGAGGGCAGCCGCGATACCTCGATGGCCGAGGTCGCGATGCAGTATACCGACAGCTATAACGAGCTACTGCTCTCCTTTGCCAATAACATCAACACGACCGAGGGCGGCACGCACGAGACCGGCTTTAAGGCGGCGCTCACCCGTGTGCTCAACGAATACGGCCGCAAATATAAGCTTTTGAAGGACGATGAATCCTTTAAGGGTGAGGACGCGCGCGAGGGTCTGACCGCGATCATTTCGGTCAAATTGCAGGAAGCGCAGTTCGAGGGCCAGACCAAGACCAAGCTGGGCAACAGCGATATGCGCACGCTGGTCGACGCGATGGTGTCCGAAAAGCTGATGACCTTCTTTGAGGAGAACCCGCAGGTCGCGCGCACGATCATCGACAAGGCGCAGACCGCTGCCCGCGCCCGCGAGGCAGCGAAAAAGGCGCGCGAAATGACGCGCCGCAAGTCCGCGCTCGATTCGGCAAGCCTTCCCGGCAAGCTGGCCGACTGCATCGAAAAAGACCCGACTTACACCGAAATCTACATCGTCGAGGGTGATTCCGCGGGCGGCTCTGCCAAGGAAGGCCGCGACCGCCGTCATCAGGCGATCCTGCCGCTTTGGGGCAAGATGCTGAACGTCGAAAAGGCGCGTCTCGACCGCGTCTACGGCAACGACAAGCTGACCCCGATGATCACCGCGTTCGGCGCGGGCTTTGGCGACGATTTCGATATCTCCAAGCTGCGCTACGGCAAGATCATCCTGATGGCCGATGCCGACGTCGACGGCAGCCATATCCGCACGCTGCTGCTGACCTTCTTCTTCCGCTTTATGCGCCCGCTCATTGAGCACGGGCATGTCTATATCGCGCAGCCGCCGCTTTTCAAGAACGAAAAGGGCAAGGACGTGCGCTATACCTACACCGATGAGCAGCAGCGCGAATGTATCGCCGAAATGGGCGACGGCGTGCGCGTGCAGCGGTACAAAGGTCTGGGCGAGATGGACCCGCAGCAGCTGTGGGAAACCACGATGGACCCGGCAAACCGCACGCTTTTGCAGGTGACGATGGACGACGCGGCGGCGGCAGACGAGACCTTTGCGCTGCTGATGGGCGAAAAGGTCGAGCCGCGGCGCGAGTTTATCGAGAAAAACGCCAAGTACGTTATGAATCTGGACGTTTAAGCGCGCCCGGCAAGCAGAACGCTACCGTTTCGGAGGCATAGAATGAGTCAAGAATACGAAAATCAGAATATTAAGCAGGTCGATCTCGAAAAAGAGATGAAAAAAAGCTACATCGACTATGCGATGAGCGTTATTGTCGGCCGCGCGCTGCCCGATGTGCGCGACGGCCTCAAGCCCGTACACCGCCGTATCCTGTACGCGATGTACGAGGACGGCCTGACCTCGGATAAGCCCTACCGTAAGTCGGCAACGACCGTCGGTAATGTGCTCGGCCGCTACCATCCGCACGGCGACGCATCGGTATACGATGCCCTCGTCCGTCTGGCGCAGCCCTTTTCGCTGCACTACCCGCTGATCGACGGCCACGGCAACTTCGGTTCGGTCGACGGCGACCCCCCGGCGGCTTACCGTTATACCGAGGCCCGCATGGCCAAGATCGCAAACCACATGCTGGCCGATATCAAGAAGGATACGGTCGACTTCCAGCCGAACTTCGACGAAGAGCTCAAAGAGCCGGTCGTGCTGCCCTCCCGTTTCCCGAACCTGCTGGTCAACGGCTCGTCGGGCATCGCGGTCGGTATGGCGACCAACATCCCGCCGCACAACCTGACCGAGGTTATCGACGGCATCTGCTATGTGATCGACCATCCGGAAGCCGAGATGGACGAGATCTGCCAGTTCATCAAGGGGCCGGACTTCCCGACCGGCGGCGTCATCATGGGCCGCAGCGGCATCCGCGCGGCTTATGCGACCGGCCGCGGCAAGATCAAGGTGCGCGCTAAGGCGGAGATTGTCGATCTGCCGAACGGCAAGAGCCAGATCCTGATCACCGAGATTCCGTACATGGTCAATAAGGCGCGTTTGGTTGAATCCATGGCCAACCTCGTCAAGGACAAGCGTGTCGACGGCATCACCAACATTCAGGACCATTCCTCGCGCGAGGGCATGCAGATCGTGGTCGATATCCGCCGCGACGCCAACGCGCAGGTCATTTTGAACCAGCTGTTCACTTATACCCAGCTGGAGGACACGATTTCGATGATCCATATTGCGCTCGTGCCGGGCGCAAATGGCAAGCTGCAGCCGCGCGTGCTGACGCTGCGCCAGATCATCGACCAGTATGTCGGCTTCCAGAAGGACGTCGTGGCACGCCGCACGCGCTTTGACCTGAAAAAAGCGCGCGACCGCGCGCACATCCTCGAGGGCCTCAAGGTCGCGACCGATAACATCGACCGCATTATTGCCATCATCCGCGCATCCAAGAACGAAGCCGAAGCCAAGGAAAACCTGATGGCTGAGCCGTTCTGGATCGACCAGATCGCGCTGCTCGGCATCGTGGACGGTTCGGAGCACTTTGAGTTCCACCTCGACGAGCCGCAGGCGCAGGCGATCGTCGACATGCGTCTGGGCCGTCTGTCCGGTCTGGAGCAGGAGAAAATCAACGACGAATACAAGGAACTCGAAAACAAGATCGCAAACTTCGAGGAGATTTTGTCGTGCGACGCGAATATCCTCGCGGTCGTCAAGGCCGAGCTGCAGGAGATCAAGCAGAAGTACGGCGACGAGCGCCATACCGAGATCGCCAATGTCGCCGATGAGATCGACATCGAGGATTTGATCGAGGAGCAGACCTGCGCTTACACGCTGACCCACTTCGGCTACATCAAGCGCCAGCCGACCTCGGTTTACCGCGCGCAGAAGCGCGGTGGCCGCGGTGTGTCCGCGATGAGCACGCGTGAGGAGGACTTTGCAAAGGACATTTTTACCGCCTCGACGCATGACACCATCCTGTTCTTCTCCGACCGCGGCAAGGTTTACAAGCTCAAGGGCTACCAGATTCCGGAGACCGGCCGCTCGGCCAAGGGCATGAACATCGTAAACCTCTTGGAGCTGGAAAGCGGTGAAAAGATCACCGCGATGTTTGCCATCAAGGAGTTTGCGGACGATAAGTTCCTGTTCTTTGTCACCAAACAGGGCGTTGCCAAGCGCGTCGTGCTGTCTGACCTGCAGAACATCCGCCGTGCCGGCCTGCGCGCCCTCAACCTCAACGAGGACGACGCGCTGGTTGACGTGCGCCTGACCGACGGCGAGCAGAACATCCTGATCGCGACGCACGAAGGTCGTGCGATCTGCTTTGACGAGAACGAAGTCCGCGCGATGGGCCGTACGGCTACCGGCGTGCGCGGTATCCGTTTGGGCAACGGCGACTATGTTGTTGGTGCGGCGCGCGCACGCAAGGGCGCGTATGTGCTGACCGTCACCGAAAACGGTTACGGCAAGCGTACCCCGGTTGAAGAGTTCACCATCCATCATCGCGGCGGCGGCGGCATGATGCTGCACAACCTGACGCAAAAGACCGGTCTGGTTGCGGGCGTTGCGGTTGTCGACAGCGACAATGATATCATGATTATCACGGACGATGGTGTCATCATCCGCACGGGCTGTGAGGAGATCCGCGAATGCGGACGCGGCAGTCAGGGCGTTATCGTGATGCGCACGAGCGAGGACGTCAAGGTCATTTCGATCGCACGCACGGATAAGCAGGAGGAAGACGAAACCGCTGAGGACAGCGAATCGACCGAATCCGCAGAGACCACCGAAGAATAAATGGAAAGGACGCACGAAAGTGCGTCCTTTTTTACCCATGTGCAGCGGCGGAAATTTTCCACAAACCTGTGGAGAAATCTATTGACAGCCTATGCCTTACGTGATATATTTATCACACAAAGAGACAAATAGATCACATGTGGGAGGGATCGTTATGTCGCTGACCCGTGCAAAAAGACTGCATGCCGCTGTATGGGGTGCGCTCGTTGTGCTGTGGGTGTTTGCCAAAAGCTACGGCCCGATCAAAGACCAGCCGTGGCAGGGCATTGCCATCGCGCTGTGCGTGGCGCTGTTGATCGCGTTATTGCTGCTGGAATTTGGGCTGGGCGTGGAAAAGCCGGATGAGCGCGCCAATGCCAACGGCTATAAGGCCAATTCCCTGCTGTTCAATGTGCTCAACGGCGCGCTGGTGCTCTATATCCTTTTTGGCAAGGAAATGCCGCTCACCATCTCCTATGAGTATGCCCTGCTGCTTATGGCGCTGCTCAATGTGTTTCAGGATCTGGCGTTTTTGTACTATGAACGCCGCGCAGAGTGACCGCCATGCTGAAAACACGCATCAAGGAGCTGCGTGCTGCGCGCGGCATGGATCAGGCGCAGCTGGCTGAGCTGGTCGGCGTGCGCCGCGAGACGATCGGGCGGCTGGAAAACGGGCAGTATAACCCCTCGCTCAAGCTGGCGATGGATATTGCAAAGGTGTTCGGCCTGACCGTCGAGGAAGTTTTCACCTTCACCGAGGATTGAGAACAAAAAGCAAAAGAAAAGACCGTTTCCCATTGGAAAACGGTCTTTTGTATCCTTTATGAATGAAAAACGAATTACTCCGCGGTGTAGGGCAGCAGAGCAATGTGACGGGCGCGCTTGATCGCCTCGGTCAGCTGGCGCTGGTGATGCGCGCAGGTGCCGGTCATACGGCGGGGCAGGATCTTGCCGCGCTCAGACATATACTTGCGCAGCTTGCCAGCATCCTTATAATCAACGTGCTCGATCTTATCGACACAGAACGCGCAAACCTTGCGGCGGCGACGGCCGCGCTGCGGGCGCTCCGCACGTTCCGGACGGGGGGTAAATTCCTTCTTGGTCTCTTCCATTGTCGCGTAACCTCCTTCAGTTTAGAATGGGACATCGCCGTCGTCGTCAGCCAGCTCCTGAAAATCCGAACCGCCTGAGGGCAGATCAAACGCGGGAGCAACCTGAGACGCGGCAGGCTCGGGCCGCATCTGCGATCCGTTATCGTAGCCGTAACCGCCGCCTGCGTAGCCGCCGTTGGCTTCGCGGGACTTCTTGGTCTCGCCAAAGGAGACCTCGTCGCAATTTACTTCAATCGCGGTGCGGTTGTTGCCGTTCTGGTCCTGCCACTGGCGGGACTGGACACGGCCGACGACGATCGCCATCACGCCTTTTGCAAACCACTGTGCGACAAACTCCGCCTGACGGCCCCATGCGACACAGTCGATGAAGTCGGTCTGGCGTTCGCCGTTCGGGCCCTTGCGGTCGCGGTCGATCGCAAGACGGAACGAGCACACAGCCATGTTCGATTGCGTATGGCGCAATTCGGGATCACGGGTCAAACGACCCATCAGAATCGCCTTGTTGAGCATGCTTAGTTCACCGCCTTAGTCGTCCAGGCAGACGATCATCGAACGCATGATGCCGTCCGTGATCTTGTAGATACGGTCCAGCTCAGCCGGAAACTCCGGCTTGGACTCGAAACGAACCAGGGTGTAGATGCCCTCGTTCTGGTCCTCGATCGGGTACGCCAGACGACGCTTGCCCCAATCCTCAACCTCTACGTTCGTGCCGTTCTCCTCGATCAGAGACTTGAACTTGTCCGCGACAGCGGTAGCCGCTGCCTCTTCCAGCGTGGGGTTGACAATGAAGATCGTTTCGTACTTGCCAGAAATCTTTGCCATTTTCTTAGCACCTCCTTTTGGACTTTTGGCCCACATCCCATGATGTGAGCAAGGATACCTTACTATTATATCGAACAGGGAGAAAAAGTCAAGGAAAATTTGAAAAAAAGATTGACGCGGCGGTAAAATCGTGCTATACTATCAAGGCTGACATACGAAAGCGTGGTCAGTTTGGTGAAATTGCTTGCGTGGCTCAGTTGGTAGAGCAGCGCATTCGTAATGCGCAGGTCGCCGGTTCGAGTCCGGCCGCAAGCTCCATGAAACCCGTTATTTCGAAAGAAATAACGGGTTTTTTGTACTTTTTAGAGCATGACAATTCCACCCAAGGGTGAGATGCCACCATTCCCCTATCCGCTCCTGACCATCAGAGAAAGAATTCTCATTTTATGAATATTACACAAGCTGTTCCCACTTGTTATGCACAGGTCTGTGAATAAAAGCTGTTATCTAGTCTCGGATACGATTATCTTATCGATTTGCTCAGGAAACCATCTCACCTGCTCAGCAGCCAACAAAGGCCTGCAGCCGTGCGTTCTACGGCTTGGTTATAGTGATTGCCTGGATTCAGCTGGAACACGGTGTCAATGCCCTTGCTTTGATAGAAGGCGTGAATCTCCTCTGTGTTCTGCCGGACACTTTGCAGAACCGGGTTTCGGGTTTTGCTTTCCTTGTCACCTAGGGAGAAATACATGCAGTCCGGCAAGTGCTTTGGCTCATGGGAGAAAATATACTCCTTCATTCCGGGAAACCAGAGAGAGCCGGACATGCTGCCCACACGGGAAAACAGGTCCGTTTGATAGATGGCATACAGCGCAAATAGCCCAGCCAAAGAGTATCCAGCAATCCCACGCCAGCGAGGAATTCCGGCAAGTTCCTTCTCTACCGTTGGGATAATCTCCTCGGTCAGGAGCCGCAAATATTCATCTGCGCCACCGGTGCAGGGATCGGCATTTTTGAAGGCAGGTGGACTGTCCCAGGGCACCATGTCGTGGTTCCAGTCTAAATCACTGATGGCCACCAAAGTGAACGGCGGACAGCCGGCAGTCTGCGTGGCCTCGTATACCTTCTGTCCTTCACCAGAGAAGGTGTTTAGGTAGATAATAGGTGCATTTGCTTCAAAACTTGGGAAAATGGATATCGTTTTGCCCTTTGTTGAGAAAGTGTACATAATTTGAATCATTCGCTTTCTATTTTGACAGATAGTGTCATACAGAATAGTCCTGCGTATTGGACAAATATAGTGCTAAACTAATTTTACCATGAAGAGAAACAGGATATATCAAAGCAGGACAGATTTGTTGATATTTTCCAGTAAGTCCTTGTCGGATTTTGGAATTCCAGTTATACTAAGTACAATATACATCCATAAAGAGAAGATAGGAAGAGTGAAATATAATGCTGTCTCCTGGCCTTTATGAACAAGTTATCAATACTGCCCTGAACCGCGAGCTTTCGGAAATCCCAGATGCCCGCAAATCGGTTGCGCCCATTGACAAGGCGGAAAAATAGGTTATTGCAAGTAGCTTTTTGAGGAAAATGATAATGAAGACAGCAACTGAAGTAGTTGCGGCCCTGATCTGGGATCAGGACAAGTTTATGATTTGCCAGCGCCCGGCACATAAGGCAAGAGGGCTGCTGTGGGAGTTTGTTGGCGGCAAGGTGGAACCGGGCGAAACCAAAGAACAGGCGCTTATTCGCGAGTGTCAGGAGGAGTTGGCTATCACTCTGGATGTGGGCGAGATGTTCATGGATGTGGTTCACGAATACCCTGATCTGACGGTCCATCTGACGCTGTTTCATGCTACTATTCGGGAGGGTATTCCCCAGAAAATGGAACATAATGACATCCGATGGATCATGGTAAATGAGATTGATCAGTATGCGTTCTGCCCGGCAGATGAGGAAATCCTAACGAGGCTAAAACGATTGAGTGGGCAGAAAAATTAGATAGAAGATTCATTTAATACACTGGGAAACACGAGCATACAGGGAAAGGAAAAGTGCGGAATGAACGTCATTTGTTTCGGTGATTCCAACACCTACGGCTACGATCCCCGGGGCTATTTCGGCGGACGATATGATGCGGATAGCCGGTGGGTGGACATCTTGGCTGCGGAGACCGGATGGACGATCTGTAACATGGGGCAAAATGGCCGGGAGATTCCTTTTGCCGCTCCTGCCTTCCCTGCTGACACCGGTCTGCTGATCGTCATGCTGGGAACCAACGACTTGCTCCAGGGGTGTAGTCCGGAGCAGGCCATTGAGAGATTGGAGCGGTTCCTCTCAGGCATCCATCTGAACCGAAGCAAGATCCTGCTAATCGCACCGCCACCGATGACCCTGGGCGAGTGGGTACCCAGCCAGCAGCTCATTGACGATTCCCATACCTTTGCCCGGCTCTGTCAGGGCCTGGCGGAGCAACTGGGCATCCGCTTTGCAGATGCTGGAAAGTGGGACATCTCCTTGACCTATGACGGCGTACACTTCACGGAGCAGGGCCATAAAGCCTTTGCCGCCGGACTTCTGGAGGAACTCGAATGAAACGAATTACAATTTTACTCTGTTTTTTGCTTTTGATATTGACCGGATGCGGTGGGAATGCCGAGGACGGTTCCTATGAGCAGATCACTCAGGAAGCGGCCAAAGAAATGATGGACACCGAGGAGGTCATCATCCTGGATGTGCGGGAGCAGGACGAATACGACAGCGGCCACATCCCCAGTGCTGTCCTGCTGCCGATGAGTACCATTGATGAGGATACTGCCGCTGAGGTGATCCCGGAAAAGGACTCCACGGTGCTGGTCTACTGCCGCAGCGGGAACCGAAGCAAGACAGCTTCTTCCACGCTGGCCGAACTGGGCTACACCAACATCTATGAATTCGGCGGTATTAATACTTGGCCTTATGAGACGGAGCCGTAAGGCAAAGCAGTATAAAATTTATATCACCTCATCAAAGAATACGGAACTGGCCGGTTGGCCAGATAATACAACAACTGTGTGTCATGTTTCTTTCTCAGGAACTTCCGCTGAAGCTAGTTGGAACGGAATCATGCAACGGAGTTGTGGATTTGGTGTACGAAAGGCGGTGACGGCAGATATGAAAATCCGGGAAGTCATGGATCACAAAAAGGCGTATGTCGATTTGTTGCTGTTGGCGGATGAGCAGGAGGATATGATCGACCGTTATCTGGAGCGTGGGACCATGTATGTGCTGGAGGATGATGGGGTCAAGGCTGAATGCGTGGTAACGGATGAGGGCGGCGGCATTCTGGAACTGAAAAACATTGCCGTAGCGCCGGACTGTCAGGGCAAGGGATACGGAAAAGCTTTGGTGAATTTCCTTGTCCAAACTTACCGGGAGCAGTATACGGTGCTGCAGGTTGGCACTGGAGACAGCCCGTCCACCATCCCGTTTTATGAATCCTGCGGCTTTCGCAGGCACCATCTGGTCAAGAACTTTTTTACGGACCACTATGACCACCCCATCTACGAGTGCGGGGTACAGCTGGTGGACATGGTGTACCTGCAAAGAGAGCTATGAAAAGAGGAGCGCCCATGTGAGCGTTCCGCTTTCCTGTCAGTTATCCCTTTGCGCCGGGACATTGGAGTTTTGTTCATAGCGGCGCACCTCATTGCTCGTCCTGAGGCAGATACTCCCGGATGGTGTAGCGCCGCCGCCCGGCTGTGGATTTTCCGTATTGGATGGCCTGCTGGGGACATTCGTTGATGCAGCGCAGGCACTGGAAGCACTGTGCCGCCCAGACGGGTTTACCGTTCCGGAGGGTAATGGCGTGGGCTGGACAGTTTTTCATGCACAGGCCGCAGCCGTTGCAGCTATCCTCGGCAAAGAAGGGTTTGGCGCTTCGGGCAAATTTGTTAAACCCGAAGCTCACAAGATGGGACTTCACCCCGGCCAGCCCGCCCTCATGGACACGGTACACCGGCTTCTGCTGCTGGATTTCCTGCGCCATCTGTTTCAGTTCCGCGCGGGCAGCGGTGATTTTTTGGCGGATTTCTTCCTCGTTGTCGGTATCGGAGCCGATGATGTAGTTGTTGGGCATCACCAGACTGTAACTGCTGCTGAGGGGATACACCTTGGAAAACTGCTTCATGGCAAGGCCGGCGTCTCCACCGCAGGTGCATACGCCGAAGGTGAACGACTGGGTCTTGGGCAGCTTTTTCGCAAATTCCGCCATGATCTCCGGTGCGCCCCAAGCGTAGACCGGAAAGACAAAACCGATCTGCCCGGTGCTGTCCAGATCCGGCAGCTGATTCAGGTTGGTGATATCGTAGGCTTTATCCTCAGTCAGTCGCGCCAATTGCCGGGCCGCCCACGCCGAGTTGCCTGTTCCGGAAAAATAGAAAATCATCGTTTATGCTCGCTTCCTTGATTTATTATGTAATTAGTATCAGCATAACAAAGAATCTCCACATCTGCAAGCGTTCATACAAGCACTGTGCTGCTGTGTCAACCGGAACAGCGATGATCAAGGAAACAAGCCCAGCACCGCGCTTACCAGTCAGGCAGGTACATGCTCCGTTATTCTCTCTTCACAATTCACTGTAAAAATCAGTTAGTTTCTGCGCTCATATACACTACACGGTTCTTGACTTGTTTTTTTCCGCACAGATGAAAATGAAAGAAAAAAAACGGCTGAGCAACCCGTTTCAGGGCAGTTCAGCCATTCTTTTGACAGGCCTATTTTGCAACAGACCATTTGCCGCATAGGGAGCTTACAAGTTTACAGAGCGGCGTTGATGGCGGCGATAGCGCCGTCGGATACGGCGGTGGCCACCTGGCGCACCTGCTTGACCCGGATGTCACCTGCGGCGTACACACCGGGGATAGAGGTCTCCATTTTTTCGTTGGTGACGATATAGCCATCCTGGAGCGTGAGCTGACCATACATCTGGGTGTTGGGGGTCACACCGGCGTACACAAAGATGCCGCAGCCGGGGTCCTCAATCGTCTCAATCGAGCCGTCCTGCTCACTGGCGATTTCCAGCCGCTCTACCTGGTTCTGGCCGTAGACAGCGTGGAGGCGGGAGCTCAGCTTCAGGGTGATGTTGCCCGCAGCGGCCACCTTCTGTCGGAACTCGGGGATACAGCCCAGTTGGTCCTCAAAGTGGATAATGGTCAGCTTGCGGGCAAAAGAGGACAGATACAGGGCCTCTTTTACCGCGCCGTCGGCACCGCCCACAACATAGATGTTCTTGCCGGTGTAGGCAGCAGCGTCTCTGGGGGCGTTCAGACCCATGCCTTTGCCGGTCAACTCCTTCTCACCGGGAATGCCCAGCTTGCGGGGGGTGCCGCCGTTGGCCAGGATGATCCGCCGGGTCTGATAGGTTCCTTTGTTGGTGCGGACAGTTTTTAACTCGCCGATCAGATTTACATCGATCACCGTCTCATAGGCGATCTCCACGCCGGCGTTCAACGCCTGCTCCTTCATGCGGGCGGCAAAGGTAGCGCCCGTTTCATGAGACTGAAGGGCGGTGTAGTGGGTGACGGTGGATACCTTGCCGATGATACCGCCCACCTGGGCCTGTTCCAGAATCAAGGTCTTTTGGCCGCGGCTGACCGCATAGATACCAGCGCTGATGCCGGCAGGGCCGGCACCGATGATTAGGATGTCATACATGATTGCGTTCCTCCTGTATTAAAATATTTGGATTGTTATAGGACTTACAGCAGACATTCCAGGTGCTGCATGATCAGACTGACGCAGGTAATGCCGGGCTGGAGAACGGTTCGGGAGCCGATGATCATGGCCACGATCATACCGGCTTTTACTTTGCTTTTCCTTTGTCTGACTTGATTATAATCCAAAAAGACGATAAAATAAAATGAAGAATTGTTATTCAACTATAAATTGAAATAATAGGTGATCGATATGCTGGATCCTCGTTGGAATACATTTCTGGTGTTGTGCGAAACCATGAACTACACCCGGGCGGCTGAGCGGCTGTGCCTCACTCAGCCCGCGGTGACCCACCACATTCACTATCTGGAACAGCATTACGGCTGCCAGCTGTTTTCCTATGAAAGAAAAGTGCTTCGGCTGACTGAGGCAGGACTGCGGCTGCGGGAGTTTACCCGCTCCATGTCCTATAACAGCCAGAAAATCGAGGAGGCTATGGCGGCAGAGGCGCCCATTTCCCTGCGGGTAGGAACCTCTAAAACCATTGGAGAGTATGTGATCGCCCCCAAGGTGGAACGCTTTCTCCGGGCCCACCCGGAGGCTCATTTTTCCCTGCTGGTGGACAATACTCAGGCACTGCTCCGCGCACTGGAAGAGGGGCAGGTGGACTTTGTGCTGGTCGAGGGCTTTTTTGAGCGCAGCCGGTATGAGACGCAGCTGTTCCGAAGAGAGGATTTTTTTGGCGTATGTGAGCCGGGACACCGTCTGGCAGGGCGCAGCGTATCTTTGGATGAATTGTATGGGGAACGGCTTATTCTTCGTGAGGAAGGTTCTGGAACCCGGGCCATCTTCGAAGATGCGCTGCACCGCATAAACGATACGCTGGACAGCTTTGAGAGTATCGTGACAATCGGTGAGTTCGAGACCATTAAGTCTCTGGTGGCCGACGGTCTTGGGATCTCTTTTCTGTATGCTCCGGTCGTAGAAAGGGAGCTGGTACAAGGAAAGCTGGCCCGGTTTGAGCTGGCAGATGTACCCATGAGCGGAGCATTTTATTTCGCCTGCTTAAAGGATAATTTGTTTTCCGGGGTTTGGGCGGAATGGATGCAGTAAGAGAAGGTCGGATGTACGCGAAGGGATGGAACAGCTCAACCGGGAGATATGCCGCCGTACCCGTATGATGGGTAGTTTCCCGGATGGTAATTCTGCTCTGATGCTGGTCTGCGTCCGGCTGCGCCATGTGGCCGGTACTCAAAATGGGGCAACAGGAAGAACATGAATATGAAGCAACTGGAGGTGACACTTGAGGACACCTCCATTGCCGGCTGACTTCATTCAGTTCAGCAAAGTGCGAAAAATTCTTGACACGACCAGAAAAGGCGTAGCATTAAGCTACGCCCCCATACAGATCGCTATATAAACTTGGAAATAAAAAATGCGGAGTATTATCAGCAGACCTTTTCAGATCTTTTCATGATACTCCGCATGGTCCAAGTGGGAGATTTGAACTTCAGACATCTTGCTCCCAAATCGGCGAGCTGATGTTTATTTGGTGTTTACGCTATTGAAAACAACTGTCGCCAACTTCAACAACTGGCAATAAAAGTTCTGAAATTATCAATAATTACATTAAAATAAATGAATTAAGACTAAAAAAGTTATAATTTCTGCATTCGTAATGAGCGGGTCGCTGGTTCGAGCCCGGCTGCATGCTCTATAAAACCCGTTATTTCTTTTGAAATAACGGGTTTTTTATATCTTTACAGCTTATTTCACTTTGCACTTACATATTCGGGTTATATTCACATTCGACAAACACGACCCTTTCGTCGCTTTCCCACCACTGGACAACGCAATAATAGTTTGCATCCTGTCCCTCATAGGGTACAAGGCCGGTTTCCAGATCGCTCAGATCATAGAACCATGCGGAATCCTGCATGGTAAATTCCTGACCGTTTAAAGAAACGGGAAAATCGCCGAGCGCGATAACTGAACCGATGCAATCCTCACTCACAACGTCCACCGAGGAATCGACAAGGAATTTCGGGAAAGACCATTCCACCGTAGCCTCTTTTACGTCGTTTTCAAACACACACTGTCCGTCCAGCGCCGACTGTTCCAGAATGATCTGCGTGCCCTCGGTTGCGGTGGTGATAATATTTCCCTGGAATTCACAGTTTACGAACGTAATCTGTCCGTTGTTGCCATTGATTGTGACATCCTGTGAGAAAATGGTATCCGCAACGTCCTTGGTTTCGCCGTCTGCCAAGTCAAACGTATATTCGGTGGCCTGCTGCTTTTCCGCACTTTGTTCGGTTTGCGAGGTTTGCGTGCCTGCCTCGGTGGAGGTGTCCCCTGTCTGGCCTGCGCCGCATGCCGTTATTGCAAGCAGCATGGACAGGGCCAATACCATTGCCAGCATCTTTTTCATCTTCATTCCTCCGATCCCGTACCATAGCATGGTATATGGTACATTTTACGATATTGTACCATATCCTTACAGGCATAACAATGCGCTATTTTGCATTGTTATGAATTCTCCGGATACCGGCAGATCGTCGAAAATCGAAAAGCGCCCTGTATCAGGGCGCTTTTGCAGCAGCTATGGTTCACAGCAGGTTCAGCATATGTTTGGAACGGTCAAACATATCATTCGGTACATAGATGTCATAGGCGATCTGCCTGTCCGCCAGCTGGCCAAAGGTATCGGTCAATGAGGCCTGTTTCTTTTTGACCAGAAACGGAATATCGTTTGCCTTCATTTTTTTCTGGATGCGCAGGGCGTCTTCCGGCGAAAAGCTGGAATACACAAGCCGATGTGACATAAAGTATGGCATTTTCATCTTTGTACCTCTCTCGTATGACCGTTTATAAGGGCACTTTTCTACGATTCCTGCGGCAAGTCGTCTCGGGCAGATATGTTTTTTCTTCATTGTAACATGGCCGCTTGGAAGAAACAATACATATACGGTTTGCAAGGGAAAGGCTGATAGGCCGGGCAGGATGGCAGCTTTTGGCGCAAAACGTGGGGCTTAATCGTTATATTTCACCCAAACTGCGCCGTGTTCTGCGGATTCTGCACTTTTTCTCCTTCACTTCTTGCGGGAGGGAAAAAGGAAAGCTATACTATAATTATTTCTGAGCGGTCAGGTGATGGATATGAAGGTTACCATTCGCAAAATTGCAGAGCTTGCCGGGGTATCGCGCGGCACAGTGGATAAGGTGCTGCACGAACGCCCGGGTGTGAGCGACGAGGTGCGGACGCGCGTAAAGGCTGTGATGCAGGAGCAGGGCTATCAGCCGGTTATCCATCATAAGGCGCAGCAGGAGCCGGTGCGCAGGTACCATCTTGCCGTGATTATCCCGCGGTTGACAAACCCCTTTTTTCAGGCCTCCAAATCAGGGATGGAACATGCGGCGGCTTCCTATCAGAATTGCGACCTGAATGTGGAATATTATTATTGCGACGGGTCGAACATCGGCGAATTGTTGTCCGTGTTGGAATATATTGAGTGCCGTGGCGTTGACGGCATCATTATGCGCGGCAGCCAGAACCGCTGCTTGTGCGACCGGGTAAATGCCCTTGCGGAACAGGGGATTCCGGTTGTGCTGGTGGATTCGGATATTCCGGGCTGCCGGCGGCTTTGCATGGTTGGCGAGGACAGCAAAACGTCCGGCCGGGTAGCCGCTTCCCTGCTTGCCAAAAGCATCGGAGGAGAGGGGGATGTGGCAGTGATCGGCGGTCTGCCGGATATTGCGGTGCACCGCACCCGGATGCAGGGGTTTGAGCAGGTCATCCGGGAACGCTTTCCCAAAATCCGTATCGCGGAAGTCGTGTATTCCTTTGACCAAAGCGTGATTGCATACGAAAAGACGGACATGCTTTTGCAGCAATATCCCAACCTGCGCGGCATTTTCAGCGTGACCGGCTGCACCGGCGACATTGGTCAGGCAATCATCGACAGGAAGGCGAAAAACATCAAGGTAATCAGTTATAATTTCACGCCGGACATTGTCGCGCTGATCAAAAAACGGATCGTGGACTTCACCATCGGCCTTTCGCCTTATCGGCAGGGCGCAAGTGCAATGCACGCGATGGTGCGCTTTCTGCTCAGCGGCGAAAAGCCGGAATCCAGTTTTGTGGAGATGCCGTTATTGATCGGGATCGATGAAAATATCGATATGCTGAGCCAGAATATGGCATTATAGGGAGCGTGCCTTTTACGTGCCTATTGCCTTTTATTTAGGAATAATTACTGGATATTTGATAAAACAGGGCGTGCCTTTTTAAAGGCACGCCCTCATTTGATCTGCTTTTTACGTTGCGGCGTAGGTTTTGCAGGTGATTGTGTATAATTTTGCGTGGGAAAAATGTCGTGATTGATAAAAAAACAGGATTATCCCTTTTGCGAATGGAAATACGCAATAAAAAACGCCTATAATGGGATCAAAGAAACGGGATCCCACCGACAAAAGAGAAAAAGTGCGCATGAGCGTATAGTTTGGAGGAGAGGTCATGAATATGAAGAAAAGACTTTTAGCCATGCTGATGGCTGGCGCGATGGCGCTTTCACTGACTGCCTGCGGCAGTACGGATTCACAGCCTGCATCGGATACACAGGAGCAGACAGGAGACAGTGCACAGGGCGAAACCCCGGTCATTTCCGTCATTTTGAAAACACTGAATTCGGAATACTGGAGTGCAGTTGCGGCTGGTATCCGGCAGGCAGAGAGTGACCTCGGCTGCAAGGTCAAGCTGAACGGCCCTCCGAGCGAAAGCTCGTATGATGAACAGATTAATATGATCGAGACCGAGCTTTCCAGCGGGGAAGCGGATGCACTGGTGCTTGCGCCGCTGCAGCCGGATTCGGCTTCTACGGTAGTGGCCAATGCGGAAATTCCGATCCTTGCGGTAGATACTACATTCCCGTCGGATAAGCTGGTCAGCTATATTGGTGTTTCCAATGAAGCTGCGGCCAAGGCGGGCGGCGAATATGTTGCCGAAAAGCTGGGCGGTTCGGGTAATGTCGTGATTCTGGCCGGTGTGCAGGGCGACACGACTTCGGAAGACCGTATCAAGGGCTGGACGGAAGGTCTGGAAGCGGGCGGCTGCAAGGTGCTGGATATGCAGTATACCGATGCAGTAGCGGATAAGGCGGTTTTGGTGCTGGAAGGTCTGATGCAGCAGTACCCTGATCAGATCGATGCGGTCGTCTGCCATTCGGACGACGTTGCGATGGGCGCGGTCAATGCTATTTCGGCAGCTGGCAAGAGCGATCAGATTCTGGTCTGCGGCTTCGGCGGCATTTCGGGCGCGCAGCCGGTCAAGGACGGTACCTTGACCGCGACGGTTGACATTGGCCCCTACGAGATGGGTTATAACTGTGTGGCCCGCGCGCTGGATGCGGTCAACGGCAAGGAGATCGAAGATTTCTATCCGACCGAGCCCAAGATCATTGACGCTTCCAACGTAGACGCGTTCCTGGAAGAGCTGGCGGAGTGGACCAAGTAAAGTAAAACAATCAAAGGCTGCCTGAAAGGGCAGCCTTTGATAAACCGAGCGAGAAAAAAGAAAGGTTGCATCAAGGTGAAAAAAATCAGAATCGGTCTGGTTGGCGCAGGTTTTATGGGAAGAACCCATTCCGCTGCCTATAAATCGGTCAATAATATTTTTGGGGATGAGGTCGTCCCGGAGCTGGTAGTGGTTGCGGATGTCAATGAGGAAAACGCGAAGGCGGTAGCGGAAAAATACGGCTATCAGCGCTGGACGACCGACTGGCATGAGATCATGAACGACCCGGCGATTGATCTGGTGGATATCACAACGCCGAACGCATCCCACTGCCCGATCGCGATTCAGGCGGCGAAGCACGGCAAGCATGTCTATTGCGAAAAGCCCCTCGCCATGACCGCGCAGGAAGCCGCGGAGGCGACCAAGGCGGTGGAAAAAGCGGGCGTGGTCACGTCGGTTGGGTTCAATTATGTTTGGAATCCGATCCAGCAGTACGTCAAGGAGCTGATCGCTTCGGGCGAGCTGGGTGAAGTGGTCAATTTCCGCGGCATGTACGATCAGGATTATTACAACGACCCCGCGCAAAAGCATGAGTGGCGTATGTTCAAGTCTGCTTCGGCGTCGGGCGCACTGGGCGATCTGGCCAGCCATACCCTGTCTCTGTCGCAGTTCCTGATCGGTGATATCGCGGAGGTGTGCGGCATGACCAAGATCATCGTGCCCGAGCGCCCCGACCCCAAGGACCCGACCAAAATGCTGCCGGTGGAAAACGACGATGTGGTGCAGTTCATGTTCAATTATGCCAACGGCGCCTGCGGCACGATTTTCTCCAACCGTCTGGCTGCGGGGCGGAAAATGTCGCTGGGTTATGAGATCCAGATGACCAAGGGCTGCATCGTATATAATCAGGAAAACCAGAATCAGGTGCAGATTTACCGCCATGAGGACGACAAACGCGAACGCGGCTTTAAGACCGTACTGATTGCGCCCGGTCATGGGGAGTATGATAAGTTTTACGGCGGCGCGGGCATTTGCCTCGGCTATGCCGACCAGAAAACGATCGAGGTTTATCACACGCTCAAGTGCGCGGCGGAAAAAACGCCCTGCGAGATCGACTTCCGCTTCGGCATGAAGGTGATGCAGGTGATTGACGCTGTGCTGGAGTCGGCGGAAAAGCGCTGCTGGGTCACGGTCAAGTAAGGAGGGATTGGAATGAAAATCGGTCTGGTATCCGATTGCCTTGCGGGCCGGTCGTTTGAAGAACTGCTCAAAACCTGCAAGGAATTGGGCATCGAGCAGGTAGAACTGGGCGTCGGCAACTGGTCGAGTGCACCGCATGTGGATCTAGATGCTTTGCTGGAAAGTGAAACGCGGCGCGATGAAATGAAAGGGATGCTGTGGGATTACGGCATTTCGATCTCGGCCTTCAACTGCTCGGGCAATCCGCTCGCGCCCGGCGACTGGGGCAAGCGCGAGGATGAAGTCACCAGCAAATGCTTCCGCCTGAGTGAATATTTCGGGCTGGATACTGTCGTGATGATGTCCGGCCTGCCGGGCGGCGGACCGGAGGACAAATACCCCAACTGGGTTGTTACCTCGTGGCCGCCGGAAACGCAGACCATATTGGATTATCAGTGGAATCAGGTTGCCATCCCCTATTGGAAAGAGCTGGTCAAGGTGGCAAATAGCCATGGCGTGACAAAGCTTGCGCTCGAGCCGCACGGATGCCAGCTGGTGCATGACGTGGAGAATTTTTACCGGCTGCGCGACGCCTGCGGCGGGGACAAGACAATCGGCTTCAACCTTGACCCCTCCCACCTGTTCTGGATGGGGGCTGACCCGATTGCCGTGGCGCGGGCGCTGGGGGATGCCATTTATCATGTACATGTCAAGGATGTGCGCGTGGAAAAGCCGGCGGCGGTCAATACCCTGCTGGACGGCAAGCATGTGCTGGAATTTGCCAAGCGGTCGTGGAATTTCGCTATTCCGGGCTATGGCCACGACGAACGCTGGTGGCGTGAATTTCTGGTGACGCTCAAAATGATGGGCTATGACGGCGTACTCTCCATCGAACATGAGGATTATACGATGGAAACCCTGACGGCGCTGGAAAAAACAGTGCGGCTGCTGCAGTATAATATGGTATAAGATAAAGAGATTGCGTTGTTCTACCTTCATCCATTTTCTGATCAACAAGAATAAAAGCGAAAGAGAATGTTTCTCTTTCGCTTTTTTATTGCAACCGGCTTTTATGCTAAAAAATGGATATTGATATCATGAGTAACGATAGGTTTATTCTGGTTTTGCGGATATTCGCGCAAAATGTGACAAACACTGACCATAGCGATAAAAATGCAGAAAGGTTCTAAGAGTTGGGATGGCACTATTCCCTTTTACCTGTTACGGAAATGTAGAAAAATTGATATTTTTTTCACATTACATTGATTAATGTTGCAAAAAAAATAGAATTTTGTGTCCGTTGCCATTGTATGGTAGAGTAAACTCTGGTAAAATAATAATACGAAAATGAACGAAAATCATTGGTTGTGATATACCGACACTGGAGATGAGTAATTTGCAGCTTTCTCATTTGGATCAAAAAGGGAACGCGCACATGGTGGGTGTAGGCGATAAACCGATCACATCACGCATGGCTATTGCGCAGGCGGAAATATTGATGCAGCCGGAAACCCTTGCAATGATATGTCAGGGTACGATGCCCAAGGGCGATGTGTTTGCCTGTGCGCGGATTGCCGGCATTATGGCAGCGAAACGCACGTTTGAATTGATCCCCATGTGCCACCCATTGCCGATCGAATCGGTTTCGGTTGATTTTGAAATAGAAAAACCGGGACGTGTGCGCGTGAAAGCGATGCTGAAATGCAGCTGGAAAACCGGCATTGAGATGGAGGCTCTGACAGCAGCCAGTGTGGCGGCTTTGACGGTTTATGATATGTGCAAGGCGGTCGACCGGGGAATGGAAATACAGAATATTTGCCTTGTCGAAAAAGCAGGGGGAAAATCCGGGCATTATATCAGAGAAAATCGGGATGAATAATGGTTTTTCTGATTTAAAATAGGAAAAGCTGCCATGCAGCTTTTTTTGTACAAAGGAAGCTGAGGATAAATATGGAAAGTTTGTACCCGATCAAGAAAAAAACATTGTATAGAGAAGAAATAAAAGAAGCGCTGCGCAATGCGATTTTTGACGGTAAGCTCAAGCCGGGCGACCGTATTATCGAAACAAGATGGGCGAAGGAGCTGGGCGTATCCCAGTCGCCGGTACGCGAGGCGATCCGCGAGCTGGAAATCATCGGTCTGGTTGAAAATGTGCCGTATCAGGGGTCTTTTGTTCGAAAGATTACGGAAAAGGACCTGAAGGACAGCTATCTGGTCCGCATGGCGCTGGAGCAGCTGGGTGCGGAGCAGGCATGCAGCAAAATCAATGAGGAACAGCTGAAAGAGATCAAAGAATGTCTGGATATCATGGAATCGGCAGCGGATACGAAGGATTTCAATACATATATAAAGTATGACGTGCAGTTCCATGACAAGATCATGCAGGTATCGGATAATGATCTGCTCAAGCGTTTGTGGCAGCAATGCAATATCCGGGAATGGACGCATTATGGCACACAGTTTTCCAACTATACCTTGGAAATGCTGGCGCGGCGGCATGAAAAAATCTATCAGGCTTTGGTCGACCGCGATTCCGCGGCAGTGATCCGGGAAACCCGCTTGCACATTCAGGAGCTGCTGGAAGAGCTGGAACAAAGGACGAACGGGCAATAATACCTAAAAGGCAGGACGAAATTTTGGAAGCGTCCTGCCTTTTTCTTATTCTGCGCGTCTTGACTCCGTAAGATGGTCATGTTACATTATTGTCATGACAGTTATGACGGAACAGGAGATGGTCATATGAAATTTGAAAAAATAGCAAAGCGGGGTTATGTTGCCGACCCCACGCCGCTGCAGGAATTGAAGCATTTCAGCAAGGAACTTGGCGGGCCGCAAATCTGGATCAAAAGAGATGATCTGCTTCCGTTCGGCGGCAATAAGGTGCGCAAAATGGACTATCTTTTCGAAGAGGCGCTGCAGGCAGGAGCGGATACCGTGATCACAGCCAGCACCAATCAATGCTGTCACAATGGGATTTTGCTGATGCTTGCCAATCGGGAAGGCATGCAGTCCAAAATAATCATGGAAACATGGGGAGATCCGTCCTATGAATTCTCCTCCGCGCCGGAATATGAATTATACCGGCTGGCCGGCAATCCGGAGGTTCATGTCACCTCTGAATTCCCCAGCGGACCGGTCAGCGAAATGCCGCTGGCGCTGGAAATCGCCCATCGGGTGCAAGAAGAAGGCGGAAAACCCTGGTTTATTTCGCGCGGCGGCGAGGGACCGCTCGGTACCTGTGGATATGTGGGCGCAGCATTTGAGCTGGTGAAGCAGTGGAAGGGACAGATCCCGGATGTGCTTGTATGCCCCTGTGGCTTAGGCGGCACACAGGCCGGCCTGATCGTCGGACTGCGTATGCTGGGCTGCCCGACCAAGGTAGTGGGCATTGGCGTGACCGGCAAGAGCAAGGCGGTCATGGAGCAATCGGTGGCGGCGCAGTGCCTTGCGCTGACAACATTTCTGGATATCGCGCCGATCTCCGACGAGTGGGTTTGCTGCGTGGAAGGCTGCGCGGGTGAAGGATATGCCAAGCCGTTTGCCGGGCAATATCAAAGCATGCGGATGCTTGCACAGACAGAAGGAATTTTGACCGATCCGGTCTATTCCGGCAAAACGCTGTTTGGTTTAACGGAACTGATCCGACGCGGTGTTCTGGACGGCGCCGAACGTGTTGTATTTCTGCACACGGGCGGCATGTCGCTGTATTATGATTACCATACGCTGCGTCCATTGCTGCAGGAGGGATGATCGATGGCAGAAGAGGGATTTGTCCGCGCAGACGTTTATGAAAAACTGACCGGTCATGCACAATACGCGGATGATATTTATTTCCCGCATATGTTATATGCGGTGACCGTGCATGCTCCGCATGCACATGCGCGGATTTTGTCCATAGATGTGGAACAGGCAAAGCGCATGCCGGGTGTGGCAGGCGTTTACACTGCCGCGGATATTCCCGGGGAAAACCAGCAGCCCGCGGATAAGCCCATGCTGGCCGATCAGGTCATCTGTTCGGCCGGGGACGGTGTGGCAGTGGTGGCTGCGGAGACCTTGGAGCAGGCGCGGGCGGCGGCCAAAAAGGTGCGGGTAGAATATCAGGTGCTGCCTGCCATCTTCGACCCCGATCTGGCGCTGCAGCCGGACAGCGTGCCCCTGCATGGGGACAGCAATCTGGCCTGTGAGCATATCGTCAGCAAGGGGGATATGGAAAAGGGCTTTGCGCAGGCGGATGTGATCTTGGAGCGGGAATATCAAACCCAGCGCATCCAGCATGCGGCGATTGAGGCGGATGTGGCTGTTGTCGTGCCGGAGCATGGCGGGATAACGGTTTATGTGCCCTGCAAATTCCCCTATAATATCAAGAATAATCTGGCGCGCACCTGCGGCCTGCCGCAGAGCCGCGTGCGGGTGATTCAGCCTGCGATCGGCGGTTCCTTTGGCGGAAAGGATATCGATATCATCGTCGTGGCGACACGCGCGGCAATGGTGGCGCTGGCGACCAATCGGCCGTGCAAAATGACATGGACGCGCGAAGAATGTATGATGGAGGGCACCAAGCGGCATCCGTTCCGTCTCCGCTATAAAATTGGTGCAAAACGGGACGGAAAAATCACCGCGATGCAGATCCTCGGCACTGCGGACGCCGGCGCCTACCGTTCCCGCAGTCTGGCCACGATTTGGCGCGCAGCAGTGGAAGCGACCGGGCCTTATGAAATCGAGAATGTGCATACCCATATCCGCGCTGCCTTTACCAACCATGTATATTCCGACGCGGTGCGCGGCTTCGGTTCCCCGCAGGTGGACTTTGCTTCGGAATCGCTAATGGATGAATTGGCGCAGGTGCTGGGCATGGATCCCCTCGCCATCCGCAGGAAGAATATGCTGCGGGAAGGCTCAATCGCGGCCACCGGGCAAAAACTGACGCAGGTCAGCCTGCCCGAGTGTCTGGATCGGCTCGAGCGGGAGTTTCCGCTTGGCGAACCCGAGATTACCCCGGAAGGGAAATACCGGGCGCGCGGCATTGCCTGCCTGCATCGCGGCGAATCCTACGGTGCGGCCTCGCGCGACCCGGATGTGGCAGGGACGGATATCACCGTGCGGCCGGACGGCAGCGTCAACATTTATACCAGCATTAGCGAAGTCGGACAGGGTACGCACGCGGTCATGGCGCATATCTGCGCGCAATTATTGGGTGTTTCGGATGAGCGCGTGACAATTTCGCCGGTCGATACCGCGTATGTGCCGGACAGTGGCGCAACAGCAGGGTCGCGCGGTACGATATCCGGCGGCAATGCCGTGCGGCTGGCGGTGCTGCGCCTGCGAGAGCGCATTGCGGACGCTGTCAGCGCGCAGACCGGGGACCCCGCGGAGGAGATCATCTTTGCGGACGGCTGCCTGTATCGCAAAGACGGGACAAAACTGATGACCTTTGATGAAGCGATCGCGCTTTGTCATGCGCATGGTGTGCGCACGGATGCTTGCGGCCAATGGGTTGCGCCCCAAACCAGCTGGGATTTTGCAAAGGGACAGGGCAATACCTATTACGCTTTCAGCTATGGCGCGGCAGGCGCGGAAGTGGAGATCGATCCGGTGAGCGGACAGATCGATGTGACCCGGCTGATCTGCCTGCATGATATCGGCAAAATTTATAATTACCCGGAGGCGTGCGGTCAGATCACGGGCGGCATCGCTATGGCGCTGGGCTATACGCTGATGGAAGAAGTAGAAATGAAGGACGGACAGGTCAAATCCCGGAATTTTGACTCCTATCTGTTGCCGACGGCAATGGATGCACAGCAAATTCAGGCATTGCCGCTCGCGGTCAAGGAAGCGGAAAATCCTTTGGGGGTACACGGCGTGGGTGAAGCGTCGACCGCTCTGGTGGCTCCGGCAGTGGCAAACGCGGTGGCGCGCGCAACGGGTATCCGAATGCGCAGCCTGCCGCTGAATCTGGAAAAAGTGCGTGCGGCACTCGATCGGAAAGGAGAAAATACAGATGCCTGAGTATTATTGCCCGGATACGGTCAGGGACGCGGTCTCCCTGCTGGGACGCATCGGGAATAGCAAAATCCTCGCCGGCGTCACGGATTTGATGGTACATCGGCGGGAATCCGGTGAAGAGCCGGCGGCCTATCTGGATATTACCCATATTCCGCGCCTGCGGACGATCGCCATGGAGCAGGATAAGCTATGGATCGGCGCGGCAGTGACCTTTGCGGAAATAGAGCGCAGCGAACCGATTCAAACATGCTGTGCGCTGCTGGGACAGGCTGCGGCTTCGGTTGGTTCGCCGCAGATCAGAAGCTGCGGCACCATCGGCGGCAATATTGCAAACGCCAGCCCGGCGGCGGACAGCGTCCCGGCACTGACGGCGCTTTGCGCCACGGCGGAGCTGGAAGGGCCGGACGGCGTGCGCTGTGTGCCGGTGGAAGACCTGATTATCGGGATGGGAAAAACCATCATGAAGCCGGGCGAGCTGCTGACCGGCGTATACGTACCGGTGTTGCAGCCGGATGCCCGTACCGCTTTTGATAAGATCGGCCGAAGAAAGGCATTGGCGATCGCGCGCATCAATGGCGCATGCGTGCTGCGGATGCGGGAGGGGATCATCCAGGAGGCGCGGCTGTGCATTGGCGCGGTGATGAACCAGCCGCGGCGGTGCACGGCGGCGGAAACGCTGCTGCAAGGGTGCCGGCCGGATGACGAATTGTTCCGGCAGGCCGGGGAAAAGGCGCGCCAGATGATCCTGCAATATACCGGCATGCGCTCGTCCAGCGCATATAAGCTGCCGGTTGTGGTGGATTTTACGCAAAACCTGCTGAAAAAAGCATGTTCGGAAGGAGATAACCAAGGTGCTGCTGCGCTGTATTCTGAATGACAAGCCCGTGGAGATCGAAGCAGACCCCACAATGACGCTTTTGGATCTGCTGCGGGAGAAGCTGCATCTGACTGGCACGAAAAAAAGCTGCGGCGTTGGCGAATGTGGCGCCTGCACCGTGCTGGTGGATGGAGAGCCGGTTAATTCATGCCTGTATATGGCGGGCAAAATTCAGGGGAAAACCATTTATACCGTTGAGGGATTGGCGGAAGATGGCCGTCTGAGTGCATTGCAGCAGTCTTTTTTGGATCATCATGCGGTCCAGTGCGGTTTTTGCACGCCCGGTATGCTGATGAGCGCAAAGGCGCTGCTGCTGCATCATCCGCATCCGACCGAGCAGGAAATCCGTCGGGCGTTATCGGGCAACCTGTGCCGCTGCACGGGCTATACCGCGATCGTGGAAGCGGTACAGGATGCGGCGGACAAGCTCGGCGGGCAGGCCGATGCCGCTGCGGATCAATAAAAATCACTTTGAGCGGAACAAAAAAGCCGCGGGATACGCATATCGTATCCCGCGGCTTTTGTTTGCCATAGGAAAGAGGCGGCGCCTTTTCCCATCATGAGGGCCAGTTGGACATGGCGCCCAGATCAAAAACATTCTGATATCCCATATTGCAAAGCTTGCGCGCGGCCTTGGCGCTGCGCATACCGCTGCCGCAATATACGACAATGTAAGCGTCGGTCGGAATGTCCGACTGCTCCATTTGCAGGCTGAATTCCGAGAGCGGATAGTTGATGGCGTCAGGCAGCATCCCGCTTTCCACTTCCTCTGCCTCGCGCACATCAAGCAGGTAAATCTGCTGTTGTTCCATCAGCTGCATGATTTCGGAAGCCGTAATCGAGCGGTATGGCTGCCCGTCAACCGGCTCGCCCGGCTGCGGACTGGCCATGCCGGAAAGCATGACGCACAGGGCGCTGGCAACACACATGAAAAGGACGCGTTTAAACAGCATATCAATCACACCTTATGCTTTGAATGTCAGGTATTGCTGGATCACAGGGCTGGTGGCGATGGTTTGCATATCCCCTTCGCTTTGGATGGAACCGGTTTCCATGATATAGCCTCTGCTGCCGCAGTCCAGGCAGAACTTGAGGTTTTGCTCGACCAAAATGAAGGTGATCCCCTTCTCGCGGTTGATCTGCTTGATGATTTCCCGGATTTTTTGCACGATATTGGGCTGGATGCCTTCAGACGGCTCATCGAGCAGGATAAAGTCGGGGTTGCCTGCCATGCAGCGGGCAATGGCCAGCTGCTGCTGTTCGCCGCCGCTGAGCGTGCCGCCCTTTTGGTGCATTCTGTCGCGCAGGACGGGAAACCACTCAAAAATGTCATCCGGAAGCGGCTGCACCCCTTTTCCGAGTACAAGCGTGCCGCTCTGCAGGTTTTCCTCGACGGTCATCTGCGGGAAGATCATGCGGCCCTGCGGCACATAGCCGATACCGAGCCGTGCGATCTGATAAGGACGAAGGCGGGTGATGTCCTGCCCTTTGAATATGATTTTGCCCTTTGTTGCGGGAACGATACCCATGATGGCCTTCATCGAGGTGGTTTTGCCAACGCCGTTGCGGCCAAGGATGCAGAGGATTTCGCCCTGATTGACATGGAAGGAAACATCATGGCAGACTTCGCTTTCCCCATAGGCAACATGGATATTTTGCACTTCCAGTATGTTCATGTTTCATCCCCCAAATACACATCTCTTACCAGCTGGTTGGCTGCGATCTCCTCGTAAGTCCCTTCTGCGAGGAAGTCCCCGCGGTTGAGGACGGTGACGCGGCCTTGGAGCGACCGGATGAAGTCCAGATCATGCTCGATGACAACGACGGTGGTTTCCGAGCTGATCTGGCGGATCAGTTCGGAGGTGATTGCGGTTTCATGGCTGGTCATGCCAGCGGTAGGCTCATCCAACAGGATCATTTTGGGCTTTTTGATCAGCACCATGCCGATCTCCAGCCATTGTTTCTGGCCGTGAGAAAGCGATTCCGCGGCCCAGTCCCGCTTTTCCTGCAGCTCGATCTTGGTCAGGATACGGTCGATTTCCTGATTCAGCTCCTGCTCATCCGCGCGGCGGAACAGGCTGCGGAGCTTCTGCTGGCCGATCGCCGCGACGCGTAGGTTATCTTCAACCGAGATTTCACCGAATACATTGGGGTTCTGGAACTTGCGGCAGATGCCGAGTCCCGCGATTTTATGCACAGGCATGTGGGTAATTTCCTGCCCGTCATAAACAATGCTGCCCGAGGTCGGGGTCAGATGGCCGGTGATCAGGTTGAACAGCGTGGTTTTGCCCGAGCCGTTTGGTCCGATGATGCAGCGCAGCTCCCCTTTTGGAAAGGACAGCGAAAGATCCCGGATGGCGACCATACCATCAAAGCTTTTGGATAGATTTTTGATTTCAAGCAGCATGGTGGCCATCTCCCTTCTGTGTGGAACGGCTGCGGCGGAGCATCGAACCGGCTTTTTTCAAAAGTCCCGCAAAGCCGTCCGGCCAGAACATGACAACGAGAATAAAGAACACGCCGAGGATCAGCAGCCAGAAGTCCAGCAGGATGCCGCTGAGCAGCTGTTCCATGGTGCATACCAGCAGCGCGCCGATGATCGGGCCCCAGAGCGAGCCGCGGCCGCCGACCGCCACCCAGACAAGGATCTGAATGGACATGTTCATACCCAGCACAGAGGGGCTGATGGTGGAAACCGGGACATACAGCGCGCCCGCAAGGCCGGCGACGGCGCAGGAAATCGCAAAGATCACGGTTTTCAGCAGGTTGACATTATAGCCGAGGAAGGCGAGACGGTTCTCGTCGTTTTTCAGGGCGGCGATCACCTTGCCGAAGTTGCGCCGCTTCATGATCGTCCATAAGCCGAGGAGGAGAACGGCCAGCGTGATCACGATGCAGTAATATGGCACAGTAAAGCCAAGCAGCTCGATCTCAAAAACGCCGGGGATGCCGAGGACCGGCGTATCGAATCCGTATAAACCGTTCATGCCGCCGGTGACGTCGGTCCATGCGCTGGCAATGCTTTCAAACGCGACGCACAGGCACATGGTAACGACCGCAAAAAACGCGCCCGCTACCTTTCCATGATGCAGAAAGACCGAAAGGAAGATACCGAAGGCCAGCGGCAGCAGGATCGCAGCGGCAAAGGCGAGATAAGTAGCGCCGGGGATATGGACATATTTCAGCGTCAGGCCGAAGCCGTAAGCCCCCAGACCGAAAAATACGGCGTGGCCGAAATTGCTGATGCCCGCAAATCCCCAGATCAGGTCATAGCTGATGCCGACAATGGCAAAGACAAGGAATTTGGCGATCAGCTCGGTTTGGAACCCGGTTAAAAAAGAGGGCAGAATGAGAAAGATGATAAGCGGCAGCAGCGGCATGGCTTTGGAAAGTGCACGGCTGCGCCCTTGAGCGTTACTGTTCACAGTATGTATCCCCTTTCAGCGTGATTTACGGGTAAAGATACCGTTAGGCTTGAGCCGGATGATGACGATGGCCAGCAGGAGCACGATGATGTTGGTGAGAAAGGAGTTTGCGATCACGAAATCGATCATGGTTTTGGCGATACCATACGTCATGCCGCCGCCCACTAGGCCGATCAGGCTGCTCACGCCGCCGATGATGACAACAATGAAAGAGTTTGTTAGATAGGATGCACCCATCTCCGGGCTGATAAACATGAGGGGCGTCATGATCGCGCCCGCAATGCCGGCCAGCGCGGAGCCAAGTGCGAAGGTCATCCGGTCAACTGAAACGGTATTGATGCCCATTGCCATTGCCTGCTGCCGGTTCTGGATGACCATGCGCATTTTCAAACCGAAAGAGGTGCGGAAATACAGGAAAAATACAATACCAAGCAGGACCAATGTGATAACAATGATAAAAATGCGGTAAATCGGGTATTCCGTGCCGAAAATGTTCATCGAACCGGTGAACAGCGCGTCCGCGTTCCGGTGTCCTGCGCCGAAAATCAGCTGAATCAGCTGCTTGAGCACCATGGACAGACCCCAGGTGACCAGCAAAGTATCCATCGGGCGTGCATAGAGCGGACGGATCAGCAGCCGTTCCACAACTATGCCGATCAGGCCGACAAACAGCGGGGCGAAAATAAGCCCTGCGATCGGCGGCAGACCCATCAGTCCGGTTATGACGGCGGCGTATGCGCCCAGCATGAAAAACTCTCCGTGCGCAAGGTTAAATACGTTCATTTGTCCGAAAATGATGCCTAATCCGAGAGAAACCAGAATCAGGATCATCGAACTGCTTAAAGCATTCAAAAAAACAACCATGATTTTATCTCCCATATGTGTGGTTATGCGCAATCATCAAAGAAAAAAGAACATTCGGCCAGTCCGTTGCAGCAACGCAGGAAGGGGAAACTGGCCGGACCGGCCGAATGTTGAGCTTGGAGGCAGATTTACTTTTTCCTCAGATCGCAGGCGCTGATCGGTTCGATTTCGCCGAGGTCGACCAGTACCTTGAACTGTCCGTCAGCCTGGCATTCCGCGATGTAGGAATGCAGGACAGCATGGTTATTGACTTCGCTGATACGGATTTCGCCGGAAGGCGCATCCACGGTTACGGTGGGCAGGGCGTCCAGCATGGCCTCGCGGTCTACCTTGCCTGCCTTTTCCACGGCGGCTGCCCAGAGATAAACCGAAGTATACGCGCCCTCTACCGCGTTGGAGATGCCGATATCGGTGCCGTACTTCGCCTGGAATGCTTCGATGAATTCCTTGTTGCGCGGCGTATCGATGGACTGGAAGTAGGAAGCCGAGCACAGGATGCCTTCGCGCAGGTCAGCCGGGAAGTCCGGTACAAAGGTTTCATCCAGATATACGCTGGCAAGCGTCATGGTTTCGTTCAGGCCGAAATCATAGAATTGCTTGACAAAGTTGATCATTTCGCTGCCGCCGATATAGGGGTAAACGATGTCCGCGCCGGATTCCTTGATGCGCTGCAGGCAGGAGGACCAGTCGCCAACCTCCCAAGAGGTCAGATCCTTGCCGACAATTTCGCCGCCGGCTTTCTCGACCAGCTTGTTTTCTTCGATATACTTCCAGGATTCGGTGATGAACACTTCATCGATGCCGACAAGATAGATCTTCTTGCCGTAATTCTCAATCAGATAGGGAATGAACTCTTCGATCTGCTGGTTGGGGATCATGCCAGTGCAGATATAATAGCGGGAGCAGTTGGCCAGCGAGCCGCCGCCTTCATTATAGGTGGGATAGAAATAGGGGACCTTGTACTTGTCCGCCACGTTGGTTACCACCGCGGCACGGATAGAGGACCAGACACCGCCGAAGATCGCCTGTACCTCGTCTTCCAGCGCCAGCTTTTTGGCTTTCTGCAGCGCCATGTCGGTATCTGTGTTGTCGTCTTCCACGATCAGTTCGATCTGCTTGCCGAGGACGCCGCCGTCCGCGTTGATCTCTTCAACAGCCAGCTCGATCGCCTTTTGCATCGGATCGCCCCACGGGGCACCGACGCCGGTAACGTGGTTCAGGCTGCCGATCTTGATGGTTTCTGCAGAATCGTCTCCGCCGCCGCCCGAACAGCCGGCGGTGAGCGTGACAAGCGTTGCTGCGGCGAGTGTTGCGGCGAGGATGCGCGTTTTCATTCGTTTCATCAGTATCCCTTCCTTTTCGTTTTATCCCATAACATCCGCAAGAATGCGGATCATGGTTTCTGTTGCGATGGAAAGTGTGCGTTCATCCACATCGTAAACCGGGGTATGGGCATGGTTGGAAAGATCGGAACCAAACATGATATATGTGCCCATTCCGCCGTTGAGCTGTGCCTTTCGGATAAACAGGGAGGCGTCTTCGCCCGCACCGCGCAGGCTCCCTGCCGGAATAAATTCGTCGATTTCCGGTATGTTGTCCGCGGCGCGGCGTACAATATCGATCATCTCAGGATTGCACTGGACGCTTTCGACCGGGATCGCGCTGCGGTTCGGACGGATCTCCGCGGTGCAGCCATACATGGCGGCCGCGCCGGCGATGACGTCCTCGGATGCCTTTTTCAGAAAATCGAATACGTCAGACTGGAATGCCACCAGTTCCAGAACAAGGTCGCTTTCCCCGGGAACCGCATTGAGGTTCTGCTCTGAACCGGAGCGGATCAGGCCTACATTGACGCGGGAGTTGCCGCTGCTGTGGCGCGTGATGGCGTGCAGGCCAATGGCGGCCGTGCAGGCGGCGAGGAGGGCGTTTTTGCCCTGCTCGGGCGCATAATCCGCATGCGCGTTTTGCCCTTTGAAATGGACGTCGTATTTGGAGATCGTGGGGAAATCCACGACCGAAGCCGCAACCTGTCCGGTACGTCTGGTCGAAACCGCCATATGGATGGCGAAAAGATGTGTCAGGTCGTCCGCAATGCCGCTGTCCACCATCGCGCGGCCGCCTGCAAAAAGCTCTTCCGCCGGTTCAAAGAACAGCTTGAGTGTGCCGTGCAGCTTCCCCTGCTGCTTGAGCTCCATCATGGCTTCCGCAATGCCGATGCCGATGGCGGTATGCGCATCATGTCCGCAGCTGTGGTTCATGCCCGGATAGGCGGAACGGAACCCCTCAATGCTGGGGATATGGTCCGGACCGTCGTATTCGTCCACACAGACCGCGTCCATATCGCAGCGGATGCCGATGACCGGGCCTTCGCCGCATCGCAGCACGCCCATAACGCCGGTTTTGCCATACCGCATGCGCTCCACCAAGTCCGCATTTGCCCCATCGGCAATCGCCCGCGCCATTTCGCGTTCGGATTGTTCGGATGAGGGCAAGGAGTCGAGCACGGCACCCTGCGCATTGGTGTCGTCACCGTAGTATACTTCGTAGCCCAGCTTATCCAGGTGCTCTATGACCTTGGATGCAGTACGATATTCACAAAACGCATTTTCCGGGTAATGGTGAATATCTTTACGGAACTGCATCACAACAGGATGGACTTTTTCGCTGAGCCCGCGCAGGTCAATCATCTTTATTACCTCCCTTGCCTGATCATTGTTTTCTGCATGGTGCTTTGCTGGTTTAACTATAGCATTTGCCGAAAAAGGACGATATAGGGTAATTCTTTCATTTTGTTTGAAATTCTGTCATATGCAGCGGGAAAACGCAAAAGGATTTTCGGGGTGCGCGGGAGCGCTGCCGAGATTGCGGATGTGAAATCGCTCCCCCTACAAGCGACGAGGGGAGGGATTCCCTGTCTCTGATAGGGGGAGCGAATGGGGAGGTATCATTGTCGGATGGGGAAAGGCGATCGGTCAGGGCGCGGGATTGCGCGGCAGCAGGATCGTGACGCACGTACCGGCGTTGTTCCGGCTAGAAATGGAAAAGTATACAGACTGATTGTAGAGGTATTTCAGCCTCTCGCGGATATTCTGAATACCGATATGCCTGCCGCGTTCCTGTGGTACAGCGGTGCAGGGGTTGTTCAGCTTTTCCAGCTTTTCGGGAGAAATGCCGCAGCCGGTATCCGAAACCTGAATGTTCAGCAGCGCGTCCTCGGCTTGGATACGGATGGTGATCACACCGGAGAGGGATTCGCCTTCTTCGTCGGTAAAGCCGTGTATGAATGCGTTTTCCACCAGCGGCTGCAGAATATTTTTGGGGATCGGCTCGTTTTCAAGCCCGGGCTGGATTTCGTATACCGCCTGCACTTGATTGCCGTAGCGGAAATGCTGGATGATCATATACTGGCGGATCATATCGATTTCCTGCGCAACCGTGTCGAAGGTTTCAATGCCGTTGATGCGTAGCCGGTCCTGCAAAATACGAATGAGCGCGGAATTGATGGCGATGATATCCTGATTGCGCTGCTTCCGTGCCAGATAGTTGATGCTGTTCATGGTGTTATAGATAAAATGGGGGTCAATCTGGCTGATTAGAAGGCTGTATTTCATGTGCTGCTCGGTTTTCTCTTTTTCCAGCAGCTGGTTGATATAGGAATTAAGCGATTGGATCATGTGATTGAACCCGTCGCTCAGCGTGCCGACCTCGTCATCCGTGCGGATGTCGGAACGGATGGTCAGGTCGCCCTGCCCGACGCGCTGCATGGTTTTATTGAGCTGGAACAGCGGACGGGTATAGCGGTTGACCTGCGGCAGGATCAGGGCGATCATCAGCACCACCAAAAGGATGGTCAGAAGGATGCAGGCGGTAAAGGTGCCGCCGTAAACCTGCAGCAGCGTGTGGTCGGACATATAGGCACAAAAGGTCCATTTGCTCCGTTCGTTGGTGTGCAGGAACAGGTGGCCGGATGGTTCGCGGATCACATCATAGTTATACAGCAGCCGGTCCTCCAGCTGCTCCTGTACGAGCGGGTAAATGTCGTATTCCCCTGCCTGGATAAAGGGAACATGATCGTTATCCAGCCAGATATAGGAGTCTACCCAACCGTGGGACAGGGTGTTTGTTGCTTGGATGATATCGTCGATCTGCGCGAAAACCGTGATGGTGCAGCGGCGGTTGCCTACATGGAAGTTCCGGCAGAAGGTTGCGGCATAACGGTCTAAGGGTTCATTCCCCCAGGCATGGTCGATGGAATAGGGCACCTTGTACACGGAAAAGAATTTATGGGCATAGTCAAGGCGGCGGAAGCTTTGATAGCGTTCGGAATAAAACAGCGTTTCTTCTTCGGTGGAAGGGGCGCGCGTTGTCGTGATGATCACATCATCCGCCGGCTGGACGGCGATCACCAGTGTGCCGTACATTTCGCTCATTTTATTGTCCAGCACATCGACAACCGCCTCTTTCCGGTGTTCATCTTGCGGGTCCTGAAAAAAGGCCTGTAGAGCCGTCTGCATTTCATAGCTGTCCGAAATGCTGGCGGCATAGGATTCGATCAGGTCGATTTTGTCCTGCACCTGAAAGGAAATCAGCTGCACCTTGGCCTTGGCCGATTCGATAGACTCCTCCTGCAGGTTGGGCAGGATAAACAGGACGCAGGCGGGCAGGATCATCCCCAGACTCAGCAGCGCGGCAAGGAGGATCAGGGTGGAGATTTTACGGCTGAGCCGTTTGGGTTTATTGGCCATATCGACACATCCATTGATAAAAGTCCTTGGGGTTGACGCCAACACGCTGCTGGAATACTTGGCTGAAATACTGGCTGGACCCATAGCCGACCAAAGAAGCCACTTCATAGACTTTATAGCGCCCGTCGCGCAGTAAAAGCTGCGCTTTCATGATGCGGAAAGCGGTCAGGTATTCATTGACGGTGCAGCCCATCTCCTTTTTGAACAGTACGCTGAGGCGCGAGGAGGAGAGCTGGACATGCTCGGCAATGGTGTCGATTTTCAGCGTATCATCCGCATACCGTTCCTGAATATAGGACAGCGCATGGTGTACCGCGCTGGAAAGCGGCTTTTTTTGCATCAGTGTCAACTGCTGCATCAGCTGGGAATATTTTTCGACCATCCAGCTGCAGATATCCTCCGCGAGATACCAGCGGTGCTGTGCGGTTTCGGGCCGGATGTCCAACACCGCGTCCGAGCGCAGCTGCTGCGCCATGGCGTTTTGCAGGATCAGATAAAACAGGTGCGAAATGTTGAGCAGATGCTCATATTGCCGTGTCTGGATCACCCGGTCATATTGCAGGCGGATGTAGGCTTTGGTTTCCTGCTCGTCGCCGGCCTGCAGCGCGCTGTACAGCCGGTCAAGCTCGAGCGGATGCTGCAGTATCGTGCTGGATAACCGGGAATCCTCCAGAGAATACACGCATCCCGTCCCGAGAAAATATTTGAAGTGGAATCTCTGCCGGATGGACGGATAGCATCCGCACAGCGCATGCAGGGAAACCGGCTGCGGGTAAGCCAGCGCGGTGAAACTGCTGCCGGAATGGGTGCGGAGCGCGGAAAGCAGCTGCGTGATATGCTCGGTAAACTGCCGGAAGGCAGTCTGCGGCAGCGAGGTTGTTGGCGCTATCCCAATGAGCAGATGGGAAGCGTCGATATCGCAGCAAAGCAGGATGTCGGCATGGGAAAGCTGGGTCAAACAAAATTGGGAAAGCTGCCACATGCGTTTCCGTGTCTGATGCGACTGGGCGTTAATCAGGAACGGACAGGGCACGTCCTCTTCCAGAAAGGCAAAAAACGCAGGACGGAGCTGCGAAGGCTGCAAATTGAGCTGTATGGGGGCGGCGGGATCGGATTGCTTGATCAGCCCTGTAATATATTCGCGGCTGAGCAGGTTTTGGATCTGGTGCGACCGTTGGATCTTGGCTTGCAGGATGGACAGCTTGTGCAGCAGTACGGCATCGCTGATCTCATTTTTGAGCAAATAATCATCAATGTCATACTGGAAGGCCTGCTTTGCGTAATGGAAGTCGCTATATGAGGTCAGAAAAAGGATGATCGGGGTCGGCTGCATTTCCCGCAGGGATTTGGCAAGCTCTACCCCATCCATGAAAGGCATCTGGATGTCCGTGATCACGATTTGCGGGAGCAGTTCGCGATATTTTTTTAAGGCTTGCTTGCCGTTTTTGGCCGTTGCGACAATGGAAAACCCGGCGGCTTCCCAGTTGATCAACGTGCGCAGGTCATCCAGCACCCATTCCTCATCATCGACCAGCATCACAGAGATTGCCTTCATTTCGCGGCACTCCTTTCACATAGTTAAAGCATAAATATCAGATTGCAGGGGCAAAGCGCAAGAAACATATCCAATGGGATAAAGCATACAGCTGCAAAATAAAATAAAATCGTTTTTCTGCACGTAAAATAAAAAGGGAAAAGTATTGGACTTTTCCCTTTTCAATAGAGCCGATACGTATCAACAGGATTTTTACGGCAAAGGACTTTCCTGCGTGGATTCCGCTGCAATGCGGGCCTGATCCTGACGCAGGCGAAGCAAGATCGTATCCGTATGCCGTTGTGCGGCGGCGCCGGCCGCGGCGACATCCCCTTTTGCAATGGCAGCAACGATATCCGCATGCTGGTCATGCGATTGGATGCGTGCATCCGGGTCTGGGATGTTGCGGAAAAAGACGCGCTCGTCCTGTGAGAGCAGCTGCTGATAAAATTCAATTAAAAACCGGTTGCCGCATTGGTTGGCGCACAGCCGATGAAATGCAATATCCGCTTCAATGGCTTTCACCCAGTTCTGGGAATTGATGGCGAGCTGGGAAACCGAAAGGCAATGCTGGAAATCCAAAATCATTTCCGGCGTGACATGCTCAGCACATAATTGCGCAGCCAGCACCTCGATTGCGCCGCGCAGCTGCATGTATTCATATCGATCGCGCAGATCCAGCTTGGCAACATGGGTGGATACCCCGGCGACCGATTCCAGCCAGCCTTCATGGATCAGGCGCTTCATGGCGTCGGTAATGGGCGTCCGTCCCATGTCAAACATGGCAGACAGCTCACGGATCGAAACTTTTTGCCCGGGAACAAGACGGCCATCGATGATGGCGGAGCGAATCGCCTGATAAGCGGCATGCTCTTTTGTGGCCGGACGAGAAGGATTAGACATATGTAAACCCCCAATAAACACGCGGTTAAGTACCACTGTCTTTTAAGCATACATAAAATCGGCAAAATAGTCAAGATAGTGCAGACGTGCAGATGGAAAACGGGCAATTATTACCAAAAAACGATGATTGGTGGAAATATATAAAACGGAACCCCTGTTTTGTACGGAAATTGACAAAAAAATCGCATTTGGTAAAAATGTAGTAAAACCATATTGACCGACAAAATAGAAAGTGGCATAATACACATAAACCGATAATCGATTATATCGAATATATAATCGAGAAAAGGATCGGAAAAATCAGAAAGAGTTTGGAGGAAAGAAAATGAAAAAAGTGATGTCATTGGTTCTGAGCGCCATATTGGCAACCGGTATGCTGGCTGGATGTGGCGGTGGATCGAGCGATGATGCAAACGCATCGAATGAGACCAACGGCGAATCCGCAGCGACGAGCGATATTGTTGTAGGTTTTTCGACCGGTGCCGCGGGCACCACTTTCCGACAGGAAGGCATTGATGATTTTACCGCAATTGCAGAAGAGTACAAGGCAGAAGGCAGAATTAAGGATTATAAGATCGTAAACAACACGACCAACTGGGACTCCAACGAGCAGGCGAACATCATCCGCGACTTCATCAACGATGATGAGATCAACTGCATCGTCGTTAACCCGAACTCCCCGACCGACCTGAACGGCGTTCTGGCCGAGGCGGTTGCAGCGGGCAAGACGGTTGTAGCGGCTGACTGCGAAGTAGACGTAGAAGGCGTTTACTGCGTTTCGATCGACCACTATGAATGGGGCAAGCGTGTTGCTGAGTATATTTGCGAAGCGCTTGACGGCAAGGGCAATGTCATTCAGGTTTACGGCGGCGAAGGCCATCCGGCGAACAACGAGCGCCTCCGTGCAACCGAGGACGTGCTCGCTAATTACCCGGACATCAATCTGGTAGCTTCCACGAGCGGCGGCTGGGATAACCAGGTTGCCAAGCAGGTCACCTCTCAGATCCTGGGCGGCGGCACGCAGATTGACGGCGTTATCACGCAGGACTCCATGGGCTATGGCTGCCTGACTGCTTTCACCGATCTGGGTCTGTGCCCGAAGGCAGCGTTTATCGAGTGCGGCACTGCCAACCTGAAGGAATATGACAAGCTCAAGGAAGAGGGCAAGGAAATCAAGGTTTGCTCGCAGCCGAATCCGCCTTCGATCGTTGCCTCTGGCCTGCGCATCGCGGTTAACCTCGCGGAAGGCAAGGAACTGGATGAATCCAAGCTGGGTGGCCTGTACGGCAGAGCTTGCATCTATGATGTAAAGAACTGGTACACGGATGAAAACATTGACGAGCTGCGTCCGCTGCTGGAAGGCAAGGGCGATGACTACCTGCTGACTGAGTACTGGTCGGAGGACGAAGCACAGGCCTTCTTCAAGTAAGAACTCCAACAAAATTGTTACACGGCGGCTTTGCCGCCGTGTAACAGTTTGCTGATTGAATGGAAGGGGAAAAACAAATGCCACTTTTAACAGCAACGGGAATAAAAAAGCTGTTCGGCGGCGTAGTTGCGTTGAGCAACGGCAACTTGACTTGTGAGGAAGGAAAAATCACCGGCTTGCTTGGAACGAACGGCTCGGGCAAAAGTACGATTTCCAAAATCATTACCGGTGTGTATGGCAAAGACGGCGGCACTATCATTTATGATGGCAAGGAAATCAACTTCAAGAATCCGAACGAAGCAAAAATGAACGGGATTTCCATGGTGTTCCAAAACCTGAGTTTGATGCCGGATCTGACGGTTTGGCAGAATATTGTTTTGGGCATTGAAAAGAAAAAAGGTCTGTTTCTGGATGATAAACAGGCCATTGAATTGGCGCAGAGCATCATCAACGATTTGAAACCCGGCATGGATGTCAATAAGAAAGTCAGTGAGCTGAATCCGGGTGAACAGCAGATCACAGAAATCGCAAAGGCGATCTCTGTGCGGCCCAAGCTGCTGATTTTTGACGAACCGACCGCAGCTTTGGAGCAGGAAGAGGTCAATTCCCTGTTCCGTTACATGCGAAAACTGGCCGGCGAAGGGGTCGCTATGATCTTTACATCGCATCGTTTGGGCGAGGTCATGGAGATCTGCGATAACATCGTCGTATTCCGCAATGGCGAAAACGTCGGCTCTATGGATTTTGCGGTAGAAGAAAAAGACGCAGATGCAATCGTGAAAATGATTACCGGAGAAACCGAAGGTATTCACATATCGAAGGAATATCATGATATTCCGGACGAAGTTGTTTTTGAGGTGGAAAACCTCTGCTATGGCAAGTTCCTGAATAATGTCAGCTTCAAGCTGCGCAAGGGCGAAGTGCTCGGCATCGGCGGCCTGGCAGGACAAGGGCAGACCGAGCTGATGCTGGCGCTGGCCGGCAATTATCGCCAGACGCAGTGCAAGGCGCAGGTCAACGGCCAGAAAGTTGCGCTGACAAAGCCGTCCAACGCGGTGCAAAACGGCGTGCTTCTGGTACCGGGCGACCGACAGAAGGAAGGCACATTCCAGCGCAATTCGATTTACTATAATATGATTTTCCCCAAGCTCGGCCTGAAGAAGCAGCCGCTGTTCACGCCGCGCAAAAAATACCGCGAAGAAGCGGAGCAGGTGTGTCAGGCATTATCCGTGCGCGCGAAAAGCATCGATGTTGACCTGTACACCTTGTCCGGCGGCAACCAGCAGAAGATTGTAGTCGGCAAATGGCTTCCGTTTGACATCAATGTGCTGCTGCTGGCAGACCCGGCAAAGGGCGTTGATGTGCGGGCCAAGAAGGACCTGTATGATTTCATCATGAATATGATCCGTGAAAAGAACATGAGCGTGATCCTGTACGCCAGCGACAGCGACGAGCTGATCAGCTATTGCGACAGACTGCTGATTATGTATGAGGGGGAGGTCGTTTCCGAACTGGTTGGTCCGGAAATTACCGAGGACAACATCGTGGCCAAATCGATGCGTGTGGAATGAAGTTGAGGTGATGTCGAGTGAAAGAGAAAAATAAAATCAACTGGAAAACACTCGCGGGCAAGCCGGAATTTTCCACAATCCTGATGTTGGTCATTATGGTGATCGTTACCGCGTGTTTACAGAAAAACTTTTTCAGCCAACGGACCATTTTAAGCTATATCAACTCCTTTACCCCGTTGATCCTGCTGGCGATGGGACAGGCTGTGGTCATTATCGCAGGCGGGCTAGATATGTCGTGCGGCACATCCATGGCGCTCATGCTTTGCGTGATGACCAGAATCATGGACCCGGAGCAGCCTTTCTCCGGCGTAACCGCTTTGGTTATCGGCCTGCTGGTCGCGATTGCGATCGGGCTGATCAACGGCTTTGCCGTCGGATACCTGCGGCTGCCCGCGGTTATTGCGACCTTTGCCACTTCTTATGCTTGGCTGGGCACGGCGCTTTTTGTCACGCCGACCCCGGGCGGCCAGCAGGTGGCATGGTTTAAGGCATTTTACGACATGAAGCAGGTGCCGGGTCTGGAAGCGATCGGCAGCGTGATCCCCACTGCCCTGCTGTGGATTCTGCTGGCCTGCGTGGTCTGGTACATCATCAGCCGTACCCGTACCGGCCGATACATCTATGCCGTGGGCAGCGATGCGGAAAACGCTTACGCAAGCGGCATCAATACGGCGAAAATCCAAACGATCGCTTATGTGATCAATGCGGTTTTCCTCTACTTTGCAGCGGTATATTATGCCGGACAAAACGGCGCCGGATCGGCGCACTTCGGCGATACGCTGACGCTGCAGGCGATCGCGGCGGCGGTAGTTGGCGGCATAGCGATGTCGGGCGGCCGCGGCAATGTCTATCTTGCCATTGCCGGCGCGCTGATCATGAGCTTTGTCAGCAAAATTATTTTCTTCGCGGATATTCCGAATGCGTACCAGACGCTGGTGAGCGGTTTGATCATCATTGCGGCCATCGGCATTTCGGCTGCCTACGCGGCTTCGCAGAAGAAAGCGGCGCTGAAAGGGGGAAAATGATTTATGGATAATCGTCCGGTGCAGCTGGAGCGGCATCCCCTGCGGGATATGTATGTAGCAAACAGGAAGGTCATCAATACCTTGCTGATGGTGATCATTGTGTTTGTAGGCGGCGAAATGATCATGACCCTGTTCAAGCACGCGCAGCCGGGAACCTTCCTCTCCACGACACAAGTATTCCTGACCATTCGTCTGGCGGCGTTTGTGGCGTTGTTTGGCTTGTGCCAAATGATCGTCATTTGCGTTGGCGGCGGCGGATTGGATCTGTCCGTCGGCTATATTGCAACGCTGGCCGGTATTCTGGGCGCACGATTGATGGACGGCGGCAACGCCGGTCTGCCTGCGGCGATCCTGACAGCGATCGTCATCGGCGCATTTTTCGGATTGTGCAACGGCTTGCTGACCGCCTATGCGGGTCTGCCGGCACTGGTCGTCACCATGGCAATGGCCAATATCGTGCAGGGCATTGTCAATGCGTATGTCGCGGCGACGCCGATCAAAGGCCTGACCGCGCCGCTGCTGGAAAAACTGGCGGCGCAGTTTACCGGTGTGTTCCCCAATATCCTGCTGGTGATTCTGATCGCCGTCATTGTGATGAGTATAGTCATTCAAAAGACAAAAATCGGTGTCAAGATCCTGGGCGTTGGTTCCAATGAAACAACGGCATACCTGAGCGGTGTCAATGTACGCCGTGTCCGCTGCATCGCTTTTGTGGTCAGCGGCATTATCGCAGCGTTGATCGGCCTGCTGCTGGTCGGCTATCTGGGACAGGCGTCCAAGGATATGGGTTCAAACTATGTTATGCCTTCGGTAGTAGCGGTTGTGGTAGGCGGATGCTCGATCAACGGAGGTGAAGGAAATTATCTGAGTGTTGTCCTTGGTGCAATCGTACTGCAGAGCTTGACAAATCTGTTTGTAGCGCTTGGCTGGGGTGATGCGGGCAAGTGGCTGGGATATGGCATTATCCTGCTTGCAATGCTGGCTGTCTATGTAAGAAGCAAACGCAGCCGCTAAACAAATCTAAAAAAACAGGAGGAAACAAGATGGAAACCTTAGTTGAGAAGGAAAACTTGATCGGTAAAGGCGAAAAGCGTATCGATGCATATGATAAGGTTACCGGTAAGGGCCTGTATGCCAGCGACTTCGACAACCAGTTCCCCAATCTGGCGCATATCAAGGCAAAGCGAAGCCCCTATGCGCATGCCAACATCAAAAAGCTGGACATCTCCAAGGCGCAGGCGCTGGAAGGCGTGCTGTACATCCTGACGGGCAATGAGCCCGGCATCGACTGGGATCAATTCCCCAAGGCGGCCGTACTGGCAACTGACCGTGCCCTCTGGGCCGGCCAGGCCGTGGCGCTGGTCGCGGCGGAAACCGAGGAGCTGGCTGAAAAGGCAGTCGAGCTGATCGACGTGGAATATGAAGTGCTGCCGCACGTGCTCAACTATGCGGAAGCCATCAAGCCGAATCCTGCGGCTGTCATCGACCCGGATTATGAGACGCGTGATCAGGGCTTCCAAGACCGTCCTGCCGACCGCGCGACCAACCGTGTTTCTCCCAATATCGTCGGCGCGTTTTACATGAATTCCGGCGAGGTGGAGAAGCGTCTGGAAGATGCGGATATCATCGAAGAGGGCGAATTCTGGGTCGGCAAAAAGACCGCAAGCCCGCTGGAGTGCGCCAATGCCATCTGCCGCTATGACAACGACGGCGGCATCACGATGTGGTCCAACGGCGCCGGTGTACATGGCGTTATCAAGCAGGGCATCTGCCGTATTCTGGGTATGCAGGAGTCCCGTGTCCGTGTCATCCAGCCGTATATGGGTGGCTCGTTCGGTTCGCGCCTGAACCCGTATGTGGAGATCATGACCGCGCTGATGTGCCTCAAGTGCAAGCGCACCGTGCGTTTCCGCTTCACCCGCAAGGAAGTGTTCTGCTCGGCTCCCTCCAACTGGTCCTGCCAGACCAAGGTCAAGATCGGCGCCAAGAAGGACGGCACGATCATCGCCAACGACTACTATCTGTGCGAAGAGATCGGCGCAGCGCTGAACAATACGTTCTTTTCCGGTCGTCTGTCCTCCTCGGGCGCCGCGCCGGTTTACCGCTGGGCGGAAAAGGGCGAAACCTCCAACATGCGCATGGATACTTACGCGGTTGCCACCAATACGGTGCCGGCGGCGGAATACCGTGGCCTTGGCTGCCCGGAAGCCGAGTTCGGCATCGAGTGCCTGGTCAACAAGCTGGCGGATGATCTGGGCATGAGCCCGGTCGAGATCCGCATGAAGAACATCATCGATCCGGGCGAAAAGGACTGCTACGGTGAGGTTATCACGTCCACGGGCCTGAAAAAGTGTCTGCAGGCGGTAGCCGATGCGATCAAGGTTGAAGAAAAGCCCGTGCAGGATATGGGTGTGTGGAAGAAGGGCCGCGGCGTTGCAGTCGGCGGCAAGCAGAACACCCCGCTGGGCCGCTCGGAAGCGGAAGTCTGGTACAATTCGGACGGCACGATCGAGCTGTTCATCTCCTGCGACGAGAACGGCATGGGCGTTACCACCGCGATGACCCAGATCGTTGCAAACGAATTCGGCGTACCGGTTTCCGAAGTCAAGACGACCAAGGGCGACACCGCGATCACGCCGTATGACAACTATTCGGCTTCTTCGAGAACGACTTACAACACCGGCAACGCGGTTCTGGCCGCCTGCCATGACTGCATCAACAAGCTCAAGGAAGAGATCGCGCGTCACTTTGGCCTGCATACCTCCAAGGTCGAGATCAAGGGCAAGACCGCATATCTCAAGGGCTCTTATGTACAGGAAGTGGACATTCCTTCCCTGTTCGTGCCGGTCGGCATGTTCACGCAGGGCAACTGGGGTCTGCAGAAGGGCTCCCCGGTCAAGGGTCATGGCCTGTATTGCCCCGCTCCCATCCATCAGTGGGATAAGAACGGCCTGTCCGACCGCGTCTGGAACTGGTTCCAGTATTCCGCGGCTGCGGTCGAGGTAGCGGTCAACGAGGAGACCGGTCAGGTCAAGGTTCTGCGCATCGCATCCTCCGCGGACACCGGCAACCCGATCAACCCGAAGCTGGTCGAGGGTCAGATCGAAGGCGGCATCCATATGGCGATCGGCTTCTCCACGATGGAAGAGCATCTGTATAATGACCGCGGCGAGATGTGGAACTGCAATTTCAGCGATTATCGTCTGCCGGGTATTCTGGATATGCCGAAGAATGAAGACGTCATTTCGTGCATCAATCCGGACCCGCTGCCGGACGGCCCCTATGGCGCCAAGGGTATGGCGGAATCGATCACGATCCCGGTTGGTCCTGCGATTGCGGAGGCCATTTATCAGGCGGTCGGCGTTCGCGTAACCGGCTATCCGATGACGGCGGAACGAATCCTTGCATTGATTAAGGAGAAAAAGGCGAAGGAGGCTGCTGAGTAATGTACGAAGACAAGATGCGGTTTGAGCTGACGGTGAACCGGAGAAAACGCGTAGTATATGTTCACCCTTCCATGACACTGCTGGAAGTATTACGGGATGAGTTGAACCTGACGGGCACAAAGCGCGGCTGCGACGATACCAACTGCGGCGTGTGCACGGTGCTGATGGATGGCAAGGCGGTCAAGAGTTGCACGATCCTGATCCCGCAGGCGGCAGGTCACAGCATCACGACGATCGAAGGACTGGAAGGCGAAGACGGACTGCATCCGCTGCAGCAGGCCTTCATCGATCATTTCGCGGTACAGTGCGGCTACTGCACGCCGGGCATGATCCTGACGGCAAAGGCCATTCTGGATGAGAACCCGCAGGCGACCGAAGATGATATCCGCGAAGGTCTGCACGGCAACCTGTGCCGCTGCACCGGCTATAAAAAGATCGTGGAAGCAATCGAAGCCGTGCGGGATGGTGATTACGGCGATTATGCAGCGGACTGGCGGGAGGTATAATGATGCGCTTTGAGAAATATTTTCAGCCGAAAAGTGTTGAAGAGTGCCAGACCCTTTTGAAAGAGTACGGCGCGGATGCAAAAGTATTGGCCGGCGGCACCGATCTGGTGCCCCGGTTGAAGAACGGTCTGCTGCATCCGGTTGCGGTGATCGGCCTGATGGATATCCCGGGCATCGACGCTATCGAGGTAACGGACGATGGCCTGACGCTCGGCACGCTGGCTAACCTGCGCAAGATCTCGCTGGATCAGCGTTTGGAAAAGGATTATAAGGTTGTCATGGAGGCTTGCGGCCATGTTTCCTCCATGCAGGTGCGCAATATTGCAACCATCGGCGGCAATGCCTGCAATGCTTCCCCTTCAGCGGACGCGATCCACGGCCTGCTGCTCAATGATGCGGTCGTGACCATTGCCAGCGGCAACGGTACGCGCGAGATGCCGCTGCACGAGTTCTTCAAGGGCCCGGGCAAGACGGCGCTGGAAACCGGAGAAATGGTGCTCAAGTTCTTTGTCCCCGCACCCAAGGCGCATACGGGCGCATCCTATCAGAAGTATGCGATCCGCGGCGATTCGGATATCTCTATCGTCGGCGCAGGCGCACGCCTGACGCTGGCTGAGGACGGCACGGTTGCGGAAGCGCGCATTACGCTCGCTTCGGTCGCGCCGACGCCGCTGCGTATGTTCGAGGCGGAAAAGATGCTGGTTGGCAGCAAGCTCGACGCTGAGGCCATTGAAAAGGCGGCTGAGCTTTGCAGCACGCAGGTCTCCCCGATCACGGATCAGCGTGCAACGCGCGAATATCGCATTGAAATGGTACGCGTTTGGGTACGCCATGCGCTCGAGCAGGCGCTCGAGCGGGCAGAAGCCTAATTTGGCAGGGCACTTTGTTCGGGGCGGCAGGCGGTACGAATCACTTCCTCTCCTTTTTCTCTTCATATTTCTTCTCAAGAAAATAATCGATGATCTATTATGCTGGATCGTCCCGAACAAAGTTGGCCGAAAAAATACATGTGGGAAGGGTGAAAACTTGTATGGAAATGTTAACGCCGAATGTTTATACCGAAACGAAAATTCGTGGCTGCAACCCCAGTATTGTCTTTACATCGGAAGGATCTGTGTTTATTGATACGGCACAGTGGCTTTCTACGCTGCTGGAAATGCGCGCCTTTGCGAAAGAGCGGGGACCGATCAAGTATCTGATCAATACGGAGGGCCACATTGACCATATTTTCGGCAACCACTGGTTTGCCGGTGAGAGCATCGTTATCGGACACGAAAAGCTGGATGAAATCTTCTGGACGGTCGCGGACGAAAAGGACTGCTACGATTACAGCATGGATGTGCTGGAGCGGCAGGACAAGGCGGCGCTGCCGCTGATGCCCTCGCGGGAGGAATATATCGTCAATCCGCCCCAGATCACTTACAGCGATCACATGACGTTAACGCTTGGCGACACCAAATTCGAGTTGTATTACACGCCGGGTCATTCGACCTCGCAGACCTGTGTATATGTACCGAAAGAACGGGCCGCGTTTGTAGGCGATACCCTTTTTGTGGACTGCCAGACTTGGCTGCATTCCGCGGATATCGGGTGCCTGCTGAAAACGCTGGATTTCCTCGAAACCCTAGATGTTGACTTCTTTGTGCCGGGCCATGGTCCGGTTTGCGATAAGTCTTATATCGCAAAGCAGCGTTCCTTCATCTATGAATGGATCGACGCGGTAGGAAAAGGCATTGCGAAGGGCTGGGATATGGATACCTGCGTTCGCAACATCAGTTTTGCCGACCGTTATCCCATGGATATCGGCCAGCCGGAAAGCATGGAATATGTGCAGCGGACCAATGTTATCCGTTGTTATAAATATTTGACCAATCAGCAGTAATATGCAGGCGGATCGTTCCCAACGCCTTGTGGGGACGGCGGGAACGATCCGCATTGCCTGTTTTGTGATGTGGGAATGAATTATGTTAAAAGCGTTATCTTTTGGAGAAACAACGGAAGTGATCAACACCGGCGTGGATATCACGCTGGTGGTTGAGCCGGCGGACCGAGAAGCCGCACTGCGCGCCGCGAAAATCTGTGGCGTGTGCGGGATCAGCACCGCTGTGTTGCAAGTTGCTCCGGATGAAGTGGGAAAACGTACAATCGCGGCCTATTGTGAACTGACAGGACGCATTGTTTTTGTCGATGAGGCGCTTTGCCAGAGGGTATGCCGGGCGATGCCGGTGGAAGCAAAGCAATGGGTCGCCGAAGGAAAAGACGAGCAAGCCCTGGCCAAAGCAATCTTTGCGGCACATAGACAGAGGTGAAGGATATGAAAAGGATCAGCAAGGCGGTTCGGGAAATGTGCAGTAGCCACCAGCCGTTTGCCCTAGTGGAAATCGCGGAGGGCACCGGTTCTATGCCGCGGCATCAGGGGGCGACCATGCTGGTGCGGGCGGATGGCAGCATCGAGGGGACGGTCGGCGGCGGCCTGATGGAAGCGGCCGCGATCGACCGGGCCAGACAGGTGATCGCTGAAGGAAAGGACGCAAGGCTGCCCTTTGATATGTCGTCCAAGGATGCCGCCAATTCGGATCTGATCTGCGGCGGAAAAGGTGTGCTCTCCATCCGGTATTACAGCGGGACGGAAGAGGATGCGGCGCTGACCGAGATGCTCGAGGCGCTCGACCGCGGTAGGCTGTATATCTGCGGCGGCGGGCATGTTTCGCTGCAGATCGCACGCATGGCGGATCTGCTCGAGATCCCGGTCACGGTGATCGAAGACCGTGCGGAATACGCAGGCGATGACCGTTTCCCAACGGCGGAAAAGGTGATCGTCCGGGATTTTTGGGAACTGAACATCGACGGCCTGCAGAAGCAGGATATGATCGTGATCGTCACGCGTGGCCATCTGGGCGACCGCGCGGCCCTGACTTGGGCGCTGCAGACCGATGCCGGCTATATCGGCATGATCGGTTCGCGGCAGAAGCGCGACCTGATGTATGAAAAAATGATCGAGGAAGGCGCGGCAAAGGAAAAGCTGGAGCAGGTACATTCCCCGATCGGCCTGTCGATCGGCGCGCAGACGCCCGCGGAAATCGCTGTTTCCATTGTGGCGGAGCTGATCGCCTTCCGGTATGGAAAGTTATGACGAGCGCGGTAATTTTGGCGGCAGGTATGGCCAGCCGCATGGGTATGTGTAAACCCCTGTTGTCGCTTGGCGAACAGCCGATGATACGGGTCACAGCAAAGCGGCTTCTGGAAGGCGGCGCGGAAACCCTGCTGGTTGTCACCGGAAACCAGTCGCAGGCGGTGCAGGATGCTATGAAGGGCTTGCCGGTGCATTTCGTGCACAATGATGCTTATGCGGAAACCGATATGTTTGCATCGGTCTGCATGGGGCTGCGCGCGGTGGAAGAATCGGATAGTATCCTGATCACACCGGCGGATGTGCCGATGTTTTCGCCGCATCTGATCGGCTGCCTGCATGAAAAAATGAGAAATGAAGGTGCACAGGCTGTCTGGCCGAAAGTGCATGGAAGAAACGGACATCCCCTGCTGCTACGTGCAGATGCCGTATCCGCCGTTCTGCGATATCGCGGCGAAAGGGGATTGAAAGGGGCATTATCCCAGCTGCATACCGCGTGGTGCGACACGGAGGACGAAGGCTGCCTGTTGGATGTGGATACGGCGCAGGATTATCGGAAGATAGTAGCATACCGGGAAGACAGCCCGCCGACGGAAGCGGAGATCCGGATGCTGCATGACCGCTTCGGCTCAACGCCGCAGATCAGGGCGCATTGTGAAGCGGTGGAAAACAAGTGTATGGAACTGATGTGCCATATGCCGGACAACCTGCTGGATCGCGCATTGCTGTCCGCCGCCGCAAGACTGCATGATGCGGCGCGCACCAGACCGCACCATGCGGCCGTGCTGGCGCAGGCGCTGCTCGAGATGGGCTACGGGAAAACGGCGGAGATCGTTTCGACCCATATGCAGCTATTGCCGACACAGATTGGGACGCTGTCCGAAGCGACCGTACTGTATCTCGCGGATAAACTCGTGCAGGATACGGTTCCGGTCACGCTGGAGGAGCGGTTCTCCAACGCCGCGCGGAAATATGCGGGCAATGCAGAAGCATGCGAAGCTGCTGCCGTGCGGTATCAGGCGGCAAAAAGCATATTGGACAAGATAGAGGAGGCGTGATCGTGAAAACGGTATTGGTGGAAGAGGCAGTCGGCACGGTGCTGGCGCATGACCTGACCCAGATCATCCCGGGCGAGTTCAAAGGCAGCCGGTTCAAAAAGGGTCATGTGATCGCGCAGGAGGATATCCCGGTTTTGCTGTCGATGGGCAAAAAGCATTTGTATGTGATCGACCCTGCCGCGGATGATGTGCATGAGGAAGAAGCGGCCCGGCGCATTGCAACGGCGGCAGCGGGCGAGAATATCACGCTGGTGGAAAAAGGTGAAGGCAAGGTCGAGCTGCATGCAGCAGTGGACGGCCTGCTGAAAATCGACACGGACGCGCTGGAAAACCTGATTGATGATGACGCCGTGATGTTTGCCGCCATCCATCAGAATGTGGTCGTGCGGCAGGGCGAGCTGCTCGCCGGTACGCGCGTGATTCCCCTGTTCGTCAAGGAGAGCGTGGTAGCGCGGGCGGAGTCGATCGGGACTTTTATCCGGGTGGTGCCGCTGCGGAATATGCGGGTCGGCCTTGTGACGACGGGAAGCGAAATCTATCATGGCCTGATTCAGGACAAGTTCGGCGACGTTTTACGGCGCAAGTTTGCCTCTTATGGAAGCACGGTAATCGAGCAGTTGTTTGCCGATGACGACGACCAGATGATCGCGGACTGCATCCGGCGGCTCAAGCAGGCCGGCGCGGAATTGATCGCGGTGACGGGCGGCATGTCGGTCGACCCGGATGACCGCACGCCTGCGGGCATCCGGTGCGCGGGCGTGAAGATTGAAACGTACGGCGCGCCGGTTTTGCCGGGCACGATGTTCCTGCTGGGTTATCTGGACGAGGTGCCCGTGGTCGGGCTGCCGGGCTGCGTGATGTATCACGGCACCAGCGTGTTCGACCTTGTGGTGCCGCGTTTGCTGGCGGGAGAGCACGTCACCAGACGCGATATCAAAAAGCTGGGGCATGGCGGCCTGTGCCGCAATTGTGCCACATGCACTTATCCAAACTGCGGGTTTGGAAAAGGGTGATAGAAAGGAGCTGGCAGCATGCGCGATCAATTCGGACGAGAGATCAATTACTTGCGCCTGTCGATCACGGAACGGTGTAACCTGCGGTGCATCTATTGCCGCGAGAGCAACGACTGTTTTACGGCGGAAAATGAATTGACCGCGGCAGAGATTTCCCGGATCGTCGCGCAGATGATTGCTTTGGGCGTGAACAAGGTGCGGGTCACCGGCGGGGAGCCGCTGGTAAGAAAAGATTTGGAGGATATTATCTCGGATATCGCGCGTCATGACGAGGTGAAAGACCTGTGCATGACGACCAATGCACAAGGACTGGAAAACCGGGTCATGGATCTGCGCCGGGCCGGGCTGCAGCGGCTGAATATCAGCTTGGATTCGCTGTGCAAGGAACGGTACAGCAAAATGACGCGCGGCGGGCATTTGTCCGATGTGCTGGCAGGCGTGGAAGCCTCGATTGCCTGCGGCATGAAGTGTGTCAAAATCAACACGGTTCTGGTGCGCGGGGTCAACGACAGCGAGATCGATGATTTTATCCAGCTGGCAAAGGACTATCCGCTGGATGTTCGTTTTATCGAACTGATGCCGATCGGAAGGCTTGGCGAGGATGCCGGACGGCGCATCACCAGCGGCGAAGTGCTGGAAAGCCATCCGGAACTGGTGCGGATCGCACCGCGCAGCCCAAACCAGCCGAGTGAGGATTATGCGGGCGAGGGATTCCGCGGCCGCGTCGGGTTCATCAGCCCGGTATCCCATAAGTTCTGCGCGGACTGCAACCGGGTGCGGCTGACCAGCGATGGGCATATCCGCATGTGTCTGGGCTGCAATGAGGAAACCGACCTGCGTGCGGCGCTTTCCCAGTCGGACGACGTCCTGCGCGAAAGCATACGGGACGCGATTTTCCACAAGCCCTGTTCGCATGCTTTTGAAACCATATTTCATTCGCAGCGCGCGATGAACCGGATTGGAGGATGAGGAAAAATGTCGGGAACTGTGGTATCGGTCAACGTAAGCGAACGGAAGGGGACGGTCAAGCATCCGGTCGATGCGGTCAGCCTGAAAATCGATCACGGCATCGTGGGGGATTCCCATGCGGCCAACTGGCACAGGCAGATCAGCCTGCTGGCCGAGGAGAGCATCGATAAAATGCGTGCATTGGGTTTACCCGATCTGACAGCCGGCCAATTCGCGGAAAACATCACGACCAGAGGCCTTGCACTGCACAGCCTGCCGGTCGGGACCAAACTGCGCATCGGCCCGTGCCTGACCGAGGTGACGCAGATCGGGAAAAAATGCCACCATGACTGCGAGATCTTCCAAAAGGTCGGTACGTGCATCATGCCGACCGAGGGGATCTTTGTCAAAGTCCTTTCGGAAGGAGAAGTGCATCCGGGGGACGAAATCTGCGTGATAGAGCAGAGAGGGGCGGAAAAATGAAATTTCGCACAGCTGTTTTAACTATCAGCGACAGCGGAAGCCGAGGCGAGCGGCAGGATCTGAGCGGCCCTGCGATTGCGCAAACCCTTGCACCCCTCAGTGAGGTGGTGTGGACCGGCATCCTGCCGGATGACCAAGAGCAGATAGCCTCATGCCTGCGCCGGCTGGCGGATGAAAATCAGGCCGACCTGATCCTGACCACGGGCGGTACAGGCCTTGCGCCCCGGGACGTCACCCCGGAAGCCACGTTATCGGTCGCGGAAAAGCTGGTGCCCGGTATCGCGGAAGCAATGCGGGCGGAAAGCATGCGCATCACCAGCCGGGGGATGCTGTCCCGCGGGGTTGCCGTGGTGCGCGGACGGTCGCTCATCGTCAATCTGCCGGGAAGCCCCAAGGCTGTGCGTGAGTGCCTGCAGGGCATCCTTCCGGCGCTGCCGCATGGGATCGAAATCCTCTGCGGGATGGCGCGGGAGTGTGCGGCGCAGGAGTAAGGAAAAGGATATGTTTACTTATTCGTTGAAGGTGGCGCTGAAGAATGAACAGCGGTTCTGGGGGCCGGGGCTTACCAGACTGATGCTGCTGGTCGATGAGAGCCATTCGCTCAATGAAGCGGCACATACGATGGGGATGGCATACAGCAAGGCGTGGCGTGTGATCAAAAATGCGGAAAAGGAGCTGGGCTTCAGCCTGCTGCGCAGGCGGGTCGGCGGCGCGGACGGCGGCGGATCGGAAGTGACGCCGGAATGCCGGCAGCTGGTCAACCAGTATCTGAAATTTGAGCAGCAGCTGCAGCAGACCGCGCAAACCCTGTTTGCGGAATGCTTCCCTTGTGTAGATGGGGGTGAAAAACATGAGATCGAACGATAAACTTTCAAGGCGCCTGTTACATGACCAGGTCAGCCAATATATTAAGGAATCTATCCTGCATGGCGATCTGCAGCCGGGCGACCGTATCGTGGAAACACAGATCGCGCATCGTTTGGGGGTGTCGCAGGCGCCCGTGCGGGAAGCGATCCGGCAGCTGGAATTCAGCGGGCTGATCGAACAGATCCCGTATTGCGGAACCTATGTCAAGAAGGTGACGGTCAAGGAGATCGAAAACTTCTATCAGGTGCGCGGCGCGCTGGAAATCCTGGCCGTGCAGCAGGCGGCGCGTCAAATCACGCCGACTCAGATGGAGCAGGTCGAACAGGCGCTGTTTCTGATGGAAGAGGCAGCAAGGGTACAGGACGTGGAGCAATATGTCCGCTATGACGCGCAGTTCCATGATCTGATCATTCAGGCGTCGGGCAATGATTTGCTGTGCCGCCTGTGGGAGCAATGCCATATCAAGCAATGGCTGTTTGTCGGCACCAGCCTGGCAAACCGGAATCTGCAATTCCTTGCCGCAAGACACCGGACAATCCTGGACCGACTGAAGGCGTGCGACGTGGATGGATTACAGCAGGCGGTGGAGGAACACCTCAGCCAGCTGTTATCTATAATGAAGGCCCAAAAGGCATCAGGCGATTAAAGGATTGAAAGGAGCAATGACAATGAACAAACAAGCAAAACAGAAAATCGCCATTATCGGTACCGGTGCGATCGGCGTCAGTCTGGCAGCATTGTTCACGGGCAATGGATACGATACGACCATGCTCGCGATCAGCGATGAGTTGGCGGTCAAAGCCAAGGAAAGCTGGCTGGAGCTTTATCGCGTGCTGCAGGGGCGCGGTCTGGTGACGGCGGAACAAACTTCTGTTTGCGAGAAATATTTACATATCACGCTCGATTATGACGATCTTGCGGATGCGGAGCTGATTTTTGAGTGCGCATTTGAGGACAAGAATGTAAAGTATTCGATCTATGAGCAGATCGAAAAGCATTGCGGCTGCTTCAAGGTCATCGTTTCCACGACGTCGGCTATGTCGCCCGAAACCCTGAACGCAGGCCTAAAGACCTGCCCGGAGAAGCTGGTCGTCGCGCATCCCTTCCTGCCGCCGCATCTGGTCCCCTTTGTGGAACTCGTCCGTGCGGCCATTACCAGCGACGACGCGGTGCAGACGGCATACGATATGCTGGAGAGCTGCGGCCGCAAGGTATGCGTGATGAAGAAGAGCGCGCCCGGGTTTATTGCAAACCGTCTGCAGCATGCGCTGGTGCGCGAGGCGTATTACATGATCGACCGCGGTCTGGCAGATCCGCGTGATATCGACAAGGCGCTGATGTACAGCTTTATGCCGCGTTATACCTCGGTCGGCCTGCTCGAGCATCAGGACGCGTTTGGTCTGGACAAGGTACAGAATGTAGAAAACTATCTGCTACCCGATCTGTGTGATGCCAAGGAGGCATTGCCGTTCGTATGCAGCCATGTGGAAAAGGGAGAATTGGGACAGGTAACCGGTAAGGGTACTTACGAATGGGACGAAGCATCGATCGCCGACTTTAAGGCGCGCGCGGCAGAGCCATACTGGAAATACTTCAACTGGGATATGCCGCAGCAGTAAATTTGAAATAAAAGAGGTCGTTTGGCCTCTTTTATATAGATGCGCTATCTCGATTGAGAATAGCGGAAAACAACACTGAAAAGGAGAAATAGCAATGAAAAACATGCTGAAACGAGGGTTATCTTTTGGGCTGGCAGGTCTGATGCTGAGCGGTGTGCTGTGCGGATGCGGCAGCACGGGCAAAGACAGCGCGGATACGGCGCCGGACGCTGCGCAGGATACGGCGGAGCAGCCGGTCGAGCTGACGGTTTTCGCGGCGGCGTCGCTGACCGAGGCGCTGAATGAGATCGCGGAGCAGTATAAGGAAGTCGCCCCGGAGGTATCGCTGGTTTTCAACTTTGATTCTTCCGGCACGCTGAAAACGCAGATCGAGGAAGGCGCGGAGTGCGATATTTTCATTTCGGCCGCGCAGAAGCAGATGAACCAGCTGGACGCAACACAGGATGCCGAAAAGAATCCGGACGGGCTGGATTACATCGATCCGGAGACCAGAATCGACCTGCTGGAAAACAAGGTCGTGCTGGTTGTGCCGGAGGGCAACCCTGCCGGCATCACGTCCTTCGAGGAGATCGGGGACAAATGCAATCTGATCGCACTAGGCAATGATGACGTGCCGGTGGGCCAGTATTCCGAGGAAATCCTGCAGGGTCTTGGCCTGATGGACAAGCTGGAGAGTGAAAGCAAGATCACCTATGGTTCCAACGTCAAGGAAGTGACCACACAGGTGGCGGAAGGCGCCGTGGACTGCGGTATCGTGTATGCGACCGACGCCAATTCGGCCGGCCTGACCATCGTGGCGCAGGCGTCGGAGGATATGTGCAGCCAGGTCATTTATCCCGCTGCGCTGCTGAAAAATTCTGCGCATGCGGAGCAGGCACAGGCTTTTCTGGATTATTTGCAGGACGATGCCGCGATGAAGGTGTTTGAAGAGATCGGTTTTTCGTCCGCTGTGGCAAAGTGACGCACACAGAAGGAGGATAGGAAGTGGATTGGTTTCCGCTGTATAATTCGCTGCGGATCGCATTTTTCGCTACGGTGATCGTTTTCTTTACAGGGATTTTTGCAGCGCATCGCATCTGCCGGCTGCCGCGCTGGGTCAAAGGCGTGCTGGATGTGTTCCTGACCCTGCCGCTGGTATTGCCGCCAACGGTAGTGGGATACTTCCTCCTGTGCATTTTTGGAACCAAACGGCCGGCCGGCAAATGGCTGCTGGAAACATTCCAGTTCAAAATTCCCATGGAATGGTATGGCGGTATTCTGGCGGCCGCGGTGGTATCTTTTCCGCTAATGTATCGGACGGCGCGCGGCGCCTTTGAATCCTTCGACCAGACCCTACGGTATTCCGCACAGACGCTTGGCCTGTCCGAACGGTATATCTTTTGGCGGATCACCATGCCGGCATGCCGGCAGGGCATCCTCGCGGGAACCGTGCTCGCCTTTGCGCGGGCGCTGGGCGAATACGGCGCAACAAGCATGATCGTGGGATATACGCCGGGCAAAACAGCGACCATTTCCACAACGGTATACCAGCTTTGGCGGACGGACAATGAGGCGCTGGCCATGCGGTGGATCGTGGTGAACCTGATCATTTCCACTGTGGTGCTGGTTTTGGTGAATATGCTGGAACAGCGGGAACGGAAAAAGAAAAACAGGCAGATGGAGCGAGACACATGGGGCTGATCGTGGATATCAAGAAGGATTTCGGCACATTCCGGCTGCAGGTAGCCTTTGAATCCGAAAAGGAGGTCGTCGGGCTGCTTGGCGCATCCGGCTGTGGGAAAAGTATGACCTTGCGTTGTATCGCCGGTATCGTAACGCCGGATAGCGGACATATCTTGCTCAACGGTCGGGTTTTGTTCGACAGCAGAAAACGGATCAACTTATCGCCGCAGGAGAGGAAAACCGGGCTACTTTTTCAGGAATATGCCCTGTTTCCGAACATGACGGTCATGCAGAATGTGTTGACCGGATTGCGGCACAGCGGTCTGGCCAAGCGGTCGCAGCTGGCCAAGGCAAATGAAATGCTGGAAAAAATGCAGCTGAAAGATCTGGCGGACAGACGCCCCGCACAGTTGTCCGGTGGGCAGAAGCAGCGCACGGCATTGGCGCGCATGCTGGTCAACCAGCCTGAGATCTTTATGCTGGATGAGCCTTTTTCCGCGCTGGACAGCCATCTGCGCTGGCAAACAGAGCGGGAAGTGCTGCAGCTTGCCCGCAATTTTGACGGGCCGGTGCTGATGGTTTCGCACAGCAGGGATGAGATCTATCATATGTGCGACTGTGTCCTGGTCTATAATCATGGGTACATAGACCGGGCGGGAAAACGCAGCGAGCTGTTCCATAATCCCGGAACAGTGCAGACCGCCCTGCTGACCGGCTGCAAAAATATCGCATATGCGCATGCCGCAGGCAATGGGAAAATATTCGTTCCGGCATGGAATATCACGCTTTCCGCGTCATTTCCTGCCGACAGAAATTTTTCAGCGGTAGGCATACACGCGCATTTCATCACGCAGGAAGACGGGGAAAACAGTTTTGACGCTGTGGTGACCCAGATCGTGGAAGGTCCGATTGATGCGCTGGTGTTTGTGCAGCCGATCGGCGCAAAGCATACCATGTGCTGGGCGGTCGGCAAATCGGCTTGCCGAAGGCTGACATGCGGGGACATGGTCAGATTATCCGTCCGTCCAAGGGATATCCTGCTGCTGGAGGGAAAAATCGCGGACGACGGCCTGATCTGCGGTCAATGAATCCAATAAAACCATCTGTAAAGTGGAAAAACCCCGTCTTTTCGTCAGAAAAGACGGGGTTTTATTTGGATGGATGATCGCGCGCCCTACGCCCTTGCGGCCGTCAGGCCGGATAATCCGCCTATCCGCTTCCCTGTCAGATGGTGGAACAGCGCGATGACACGCCCCACGCCGATCACCGCCACGACGGTGCCGATCCCCACGCCGACCAGCTGCCCGGCAAGGCACAGGCTGAGCGTGATCGTGATGGTGATATTGACAAGGTCGAAGCAGTTTTTGGTAAAGCCGACGCTTTTGCCGATGCAGTCCGCGATCGCCTGCACGATGCCGTCGCCCGGATTGGGCACCAGCCGCATGGAAAGCGACATTGCCGCCCCTACCCCGGTGCATACGATCGCCAGCAGCAGCACGGCCAGCCGGGCGGGCAGCTGGGACAGACTGTCTGCACTGCCGGAGAAGTCCGGCAGCAGCGCGACAAACAGGTTGAGGAACCGCGTAAAAATCAGGCTGAGCGGGATCTGGAGCACATCCAGCAGCAGCGTCAGACGGCGGCTGCCGGGTGCGCCCTCCCCTGCGCGCCCGTGCGTCAGATGCAGCACCAGCTCGACCAGCACGAAAATGCAGTACAGCACAAGCGTGGTGTCGCCAAAGTTGAGCGAAAAGATCTGGGAGACGCTGTACGAAACCGAGATGATCGGGGAAACCCCCAGCCCGGCCTTGGTGTTGAGTGTCAGACCGAGCGCGAGGATCAGCAACCCCAAAACGTAGAACAGCGCCCGGTAACAGGTGGTTTTTTCACGATATCGTTCTTCTTTCCGGTTGGATTTTCTTTCTGCTTCTATTATAGACGCGTGCGGCGGCTTTCGTCAAATCCCGCCGCATGGCAGCCCGGATTTGCGGGCGGAAAACCGAAGCAAGTGCGCCGGACGTGTGGATTTTCCCGTCCGGTGTTGCATTTTCTCCCTGTGCACGATACAATCAGAATATAGGGGTACGAACAGCATGTAAGGGGCGGGTGAAACGCATGTATTGCAGAAATTGCGGAAAAGAAATCAAAGAGAGCAGTGTGTTCTGCCGATATTGCGGGGCGCAGGTGCGCCGCTTGCCCGAGCAGCCGGAACCGCAGCCATCCGCACCGGAGCCGGCAGATGCGCCGCCGCGGAGAAAAACGCGCGGCGTCGTGATCGCGGTCGCTGTGGTGGCGATCGTGGCGGTGGTTGGTGCGGCGGTCGGCGGGGGGATGCTTGCGCGCGACCGCAGGGCGCAGCAGGAGGAATTGCAGGCGACGCAGGAGCAGCTGGAGCAGGCGCAGGCCGACATTGCCGAGGCGCAGGAGCAGCTTGAAGAGGCGCAGGCCGATGCCGCGCAGGCTGAACAGGATCGTGTGCAGGCCGAGCAGGAGCGCGCACAGGCGCAGGCACAGGCGGAGGCTGCTGCGCAGCAGGCCGGGCAGGCGCAGGATAGCGGATCCGACGTGCGGCGGCAGGCCGAAGCAGAGCTTACACGGGTCGAGGCGCAGTCCGCGCAGCTGGAAACGCTGTTTGACAACGCGCGCGACCAGTCCGAATTGAACCGGTACAGCGGGGAGCTGTTCAAGCTGTGGGACGATGAGATCAATGTGCTGTGGGGGCACTTGGAAGATGCGATGCAGGAAAGCGACTTCGATGCGCTGACCGAGGAGCAGGTCGACTGGATCGTCGACAAGGAAGCTGCGATCGACAAAGCGGGCAGCGAGGTCTCGGGCGGCAGCATGGAGCCGATGGTGCGCAGCCTGACCGGCTATGAATGGACGCGCGAGCGCGTTTATTATCTGATGGATTATCTGCCGTAACGGCAGGAGGAGGGAAAAACCATGCGTATTTTGGTCGCCGAGGACGAGCGCGACCTCAACCGGCTGATCTGCCGCACGCTCGAGCGCGCAGGGTACAGCGTTGATGCGTGTTTTGATGGCGAAGAAGCGCTCGACTACCTGCTGGGCGCGGAGTATGACTGTCTGCTGCTGGATATTATGATGCCGAAAAAGGACGGGCACGCCGTGTTGCGGTGGGTGCGGGAAAAAGGCAGCGCCGTGCCGGTCATCTTCCTGACCGCGCGCGACAGCGTGCAGGACCGCATCGAGGGGCTTGACCTCGGTGCGGACGATTATCTGGTCAAACCCTTCGACTTTGACGAGCTGCTCGCCCGTATCCGCGCGGCGACCCGCAAATACGGCACGCAGAAAACCAGCGTGCTCCAGCTTGCCGACCTCACGGTTGACACCGCGAGCCATACGGTCACGCGCGCCGGGCAGAAGATCCGCCTGTCGGCTAAGGAATATGCGATTTTGCAGTACCTGATGCAGCATCAGGGCGCGGTCGTGTCGCGTGCGCAGCTGGAGGACCATGCCTGGAACTATGACTACGCAGGCGGGTCGAACGTGGTCGACGTGTATATCACCTATCTGCGCCGCAAGATTGACAACGGCTTTGACAAAAAGCTGCTGCATACGGTGCGCGGCGCGGGCTGGATATTGAAGGAGGAAACGTGAAGCGGTTTTCCGTCAAATTAAGGCTGACCCTGTGGATTACGCTGCTCATGTTCCTGCTGACGGCGCTGGTGCTGGTGTGCATGGTCGCGGTCAGCCGCGATGTCGTGACTGAAAACGCCTATGACCAGCTCACCTCGGTGGTGCAGAGCAATATCAGCGGTATTTCCAAGGAAAACGGCAGCCTGACCTTTGCAGAGGGCTTTTCGTTCACGCAGAACGGCGTGTATACGACCGTGTACAGCGATGCCGGCGCATTGCTCGCCGGACAGCTGCCGCTCGGCTTTCCGGAGGGCGTGGCGTTTGAAAACGGCATATCCCGTCCGGTCGAGGGGGAAAACGGCGATTTCTATGTGCTTGACCTGCACCTGCCCTTCAGCTGGGAGGACGGCGTGTGGGTGCGCGGCATCATCGCTGCGCCCGACGTGGCCGACGTGCTCGATGACCTGACCGGCATTGCCCTGCTGCTGCTGCCGCTGATGGTGGTGGTCAGCGGTGCGGGCGCGTATCTGCTCGCGTGGTCGACCTTCCGGCCGATCGACCGCATCATCCGTGCCGCCGAGACGATCGACGAGGGGCGCGACCTGTCACGCCGTATCGGCCTGCCGCCCGGACGGGATGAGATCAGCCGTCTCGGGCAGGCGTTCGACAGCATGTTTGCCCGGCTGGAAACCTCGTTCGAGGCGGAAAAACAGTTTACCTCGGACGCGTCGCACGAGCTGCGCACGCCGACCGCGGTCATCCTTGCCCAGTGCGAGGACGCGCGGCGGCACGCGGAAACACCGGAACAGTACGCGCAGGCGGTCGAGGTCATCGAGCGGCAGGCGCGGCGCATGTCCGGCCTGATCGCGCAGCTTTTGCAGATGACCCGGCTTGAACAGGGCACGCAGCGCGCTGCTTTCGAGCGCGCCGACCTGAGCGCGCTCACCGAAGTGATCTGCGAGGAGACGCCAACGGCGGACGCAGTGCTCCAGATCGACATCCAGCCGGATATCGAGGCGGATTTCGACGTGACGCTGGTCAGCCGCCTGCTGCAGAACCTGCTGAATAACGCCGTGCGGTACGGCGGCGGGCGTATCTGGGTGACGCTGCGGCGGGATGGCGCGGATGCGGTGCTGTCCGTGCGGGACGACGGCGCGGGTATCCCCGCAGACCTGCAGGATAAGATCTGGCAGCGGTTCTATCAGGCCGACGCGTCGCGCAGCGGCGAGAACGGAGCGGGGCTGGGGCTGCCGATGGTACGGCAGATCGCCGCGCTGCACGGCGGCACGGTGTCGCTTACCAGCGCGCCCGGCAAGGGCAGCTGTTTTACCTTCCGTTTCCCGACAGAGCAGGCATAAAGAGACGATCCGGGCGGCGTGGGGCATGCTCCACGCCGCCCAAAAAAATTTTTTCGAAAGTTCTACTCTTTTAATGGATTTTTAATTTTGCTCTGGTATGATAAAGGCACAGTCAAGGAAAGGAAGTGACGAGATGAAAAAACATCTTACGATATATGCAGCTGTGGCGGCACTCGCCGCGATGCTTGCAGGCTGCTCACAGACGGTGCAGGGCGGTACGCAGATGAGCTATATTGGCACGGAAGCGGCGGAAAACATGGCGGTTACTGCCGCGCAGGTGAGCAAAGAGAATGCAACGTTTGCGCAGACCGAGCTGGACGATAAGAACGGCACAGCGTACTACGACGTTGAATTTGTCGTGGACGGCACGCATTACACCTACGCGATCGACGCGCTGACCGGCGCGGTGATCGAATCACAGAGCGAGCCGGCGCTGTACGGCGACGGCCAGACCGGTGACACGGCCACCCAGACCGGCACGACCGGCACGACCAGTGCGGCCGGCAGCGTTGACGAAGCGGGGGCCAAGCAGATCGCGCTTGACCACGCGGGCGTCAAGGAGGCGGATACCGCTTATCTGCAGGTCAAGGCCGACCGCGATGACGGCGTTTCCGTTTACGACGTAGAGTTCTATGTCGCTTCGACGAATACCGAGTATGATTATGAGATCGACGCGTCGACCGGCGAGATCCGCAGCTATGACCATGATGCGGAAGGCTACAACGGCACGCAGTCCGCGACCGGCGAGACAAAGACCGAGGACGAAGTGAAAAAGATCGCGCTGGCCAAGGTGCCGGGCGCGACCGAGAATGACATTCGCCTGAACCTTGACCGCGACGACGGCAAGCTGAGATACGAAGGCAAAATCATTTACGACGGCATGGAGTATGATTTTGAAATCGACGCATACAGCGGCGCGATTCAGGAGTGGGAAGCAGAATCCGTATTTGATTAACCGACAGAAAAGCAAAAAAGGAGGACATGAAGATGAAAAAGTTGGTTTGTACAGTGGCATTGGCTGCATTGCTGTGTGGTGCGGCAGGGGCGGTAGGCCCGGGATCGTATAACGCTTCGGCACAGCTTCGCCCGGACATTACGGTGAAGATCGACGGTGTGGAGCGCATTTTCTTCAACGTGGATGGACAGGAAGTGCATCCGCTCAGCTATCTGGATACCACCTATGTGCCGATCCGTTCGATCGGCGAGCTGATGGACAAAAACGTGAACTGGGATGAGGCCACTTATACGGCTACCATCGGCGGTGTACGTGTTACGCCCGATGCAACCGGTGCGCTGGATCAGAATGCCGTTGTGAAAAATGTCACGCTGAGTGTGGAGCCGGGGTATACCATCGTCATTGACGGCACGGCGCGCACTTTCTACGATGAGCAGGGCAACAAGGTGGAGCCTGTGCTGTATAACGGCTCGATCTATCTGCCCATCCGCGCGATCGGCGAGATCATGGGCAAGACGATTTCCTGGAATGAGAGTACGCAGACCGTGCTGCTTTCTGACAGCAATGGCGGCAGCGGTGTGACCGATTTTGACACCGGCAATTCGTCCGGCGGCACGGGCAATACCGGCAATACCGGCAGCACGACCGGTGCGGTAACGCTCGAGCAGGCCAAGCAGACGGCGCTGAATCATGCAGGCAAAACCGCCTCGCAGGTGACCTTTGTCAAGGCGAAGTCGGATTGGGACGACGGCCGCAAGGTTTATGAGATCGAGTTCATCTACCGTTCCGGCACGGGCTATCTGGAGTATGACTACGAGATCGACGCTACGACCGGCAAGATCGTAAGCTATGACTACGACGCAGAGGGCTATGCCCCGTCGACCGGCGGCAACAGCGGCAGCCAGACGGCAACCATCACCGAGGCGCGTGCCAAGGAAATCGCGCTGGCCAAGGTACCGGGCGCAAGCACGGCGAACATCTATGAGTTCAAGCTGGATTTTGACGATGGCCGCTGGGAATACGAAGGAAAGATCATCTATAACAGCATGGAGTATGAATTCACCATCAACGCTTCGACCGGCACCATCATCGATTGGGATGTAGAGTCCATTTACGACTGATATCCAAACAAAAATGCCTTCCGCGGATGCGGAAGGCATTTTTTATATGCTGTATATGGCTTAGAGGGCGCGGACAGAGATCATGCCGTCGATCGCGCGCAGCTCGTCGAGGTTGGCCTCGGTCGGAGCTTCGGCGGTGTCGACGATCGTGTAGGCAAAGTCGCCCTTGGAGCGGTTGCCCATGTTCTCGATGTTGCAGCGCACCGCGCCGGTGATCGATGCGATCATGTTCGGGATGTTCTTGTGGATCATGCAGATGCGGTAGCCGCCCTCGTACGGCACCTTGAGGTTCGGGAAGTTGACCGAATTGCGGATGGTGCCGGTCTCGAGGAAGTCGGAGATCTCCTTGACAGCCATCATCGCGCAGTTGTCCTCGCTCTCCGGCGTGGACGCGCCGAGGTGCGGCAGGGTGATGGCGTTCGGCTGGGCAAGGATCTCGTCGGAAGCGAAGTCGGAGACGTAAGAAGCGACCTTGCCGCTCTCGAGCGCCTCAGCCATGGCCTTGGTGTCGACCAGCTCGCCGCGCGCGAGGTTGATGATGCGCACGCCGTCCTTCATCTTGGCGATGGTCTCGGCGCAAATGGTGTTCTTGGTGTCCGGGGTCAGCGGGACATGGATGGTGATATAGTCGCAGTTTGCGAAGATCTGGTCCAGCTCGGTGACGTGCTTGACCGAGCGGGACAGCGCCAGCGCGCCGTCAACCGACAGGTACGGGTCATAGCCCCAGACCTCCATATCCAGACCGACCGCAGCGTTCGCAACCTTGACGCCGATTGCGCCCAGGCCGATGATGCCCAGCTTCTTGCCCGCGATCTCGGGGCCGGCGTAGGTCGCCTTGCCCTTTTCCGCAGCCGGGCCGATGTCCGGCGTGCCGGCGAGCGACTGTACCCAGTTGGCGCCTTGCACGATTTTGCGGGATGCCAGCATCAGCGCGCACACAACCAGCTCCTTAACGGCGTTGGCGTTTGCGCCCGGCGTGTTGAATACAACGATGCCTTCCTGCGCGCAGCGCTCAAGCGGGATGTTGTTGACGCCCGCGCCTGCACGCGCAATGCACTTGAGGTTCTTCGGGAACTGGACGTCGTGCAGCTTGGCCGAACGGACGAGCACTGCGTCGTAGTCCTCAAAATCCTCCGCGCAGGTGTACTTGGCCGGATCGAGCTTTTCGAGGCCGACCTTGGAAATCTTATTATAAAGCTTTACGTTATACATGGGAAGCACTCCTCTTGTCTTGTGTGTCGCTCGGTAAGACCGAAGGGGGTATTGGATACCCCCTATAAGCATTTTACGCGTTTTCTGCCGCGAACTTCTTCATAAAGTCGATCAGGTACTCAACGCCCTCAACCGGCATCGCGTTGTAGATCGAAGCGCGCATGCCGCCGACCGAACGGTGGCCCTTGAGGTTGGACATGCCCGCCGCCGCGGATTCCTTGGCAAACTTCGCGTCCAGCTCGTCATTGCCGGTGCGGAAGGTGACGTTCATGTGGCTGCGGGAAGCCTTTTCCGCGACTGCCTTGTAGAAGTCCTGGCTGTCGAGGTAGTCATACAGCATGCCGGAGCGCTTTTCGGCCAGTTCCTGCATCGCCTTGACGCCGCCCATCTGCTCAACCCACTCGAGCACGAGGCCGAGCACGTAGATGCCGTACGTGGGGGGCGTGTTGTACATGGATTCCTTGTCGGCCATGGTCTTCCAGTCGAGCATGACCGGGTACTTTTCGAGCGGGTAATTGCCCAACAGATCCTCGCGCACGATGACGACCGTCACGCCTGCGGGACCCATGTTCTTCTGCGCGCCCGCGTAGATCACGCCGTACTTGGAAACGTCAACCGGCTTGGAGAGGATATTGGAAGACATATCAGCCACCAGCGGCACGCCCGCCGGGGTTTCGGGGTCATACTGCCATTCGGTGCCGTAGATCGTGTTGTTCGCGCAGATGTAGAAGTAATCCGCGTCCGGACGGATGTCCAGCTCGGCCTGCGTCGGCACGCGATCGAAGTTGCCTTCCTTGGAGGAGAACGCTACATGGATGTCGCCGAACTTGACAGCTTCCTTGTAGGCGTTGTTGGCGAAGTTGCCGGTGATGGCGTAGTCCGCCTTGCCGGTCTTCATCAGGTTCATCGGGATCGCGGCGAACTGGGTCGTCGCGCCGCCCTGCAGGAACAGGACCTTGTAGTTCTCCGGGATGGAGAGCACACGGCGCAGGCGCGCCTCGGTCTCCTTGATGATGCCGTCATATACCTTAGATCGGTGACTCATCTCCATGACGGACATGCCGGAGCCCTTGTAATTCAGCATTTCGGAGGCGCACTTTTCCAGAACGGACACCGGAAGCATAGAGGGACCTGCGGAGAAATTGTAAATACGATTGTCAGCCATAGTGATAGTTACCTGCCTTTCAATAATAAAACATGCTGTTCCGTATAGGAATGCAATATCCATTATAATATATGAACAAATGATTTACTACGGGAAATTGAACCAAAATTCCGTCCTGAAAAGACGAATGTCTGCACATTATGGACAGACCGCGCGCCTTTGCGCGCACGGTTGTTTTTGTATATCGGGACAGGGGTTTGCAAGCGGTTTATCCCATGTGGTATACTGATTTTTAAGAGAAAAGCCAAACTGCGCGGCCTTGTCCACAGCCCTGTGGACAAGCTGCGCGCCAGAGAGGAGCGAACGCCATGTTCCGCCGACGGCCGGCCCATCAGCGCACCCAGCTGTCCCATAGGCAGATAAACCGTCTGCTGCCGTTCACCAACGCGCCGCTGTTCCATGCGCTGCAGCTGCTTGCGACCGGTGATTCCGCGCGGTTCCACATGCCCGGACACAAGGGCGAGCCGCTGTTCAATACCTTTTCCGAGGTTTTTTCGATCGACTTCACCGAAACCTATGGCACGGGCAACCTGTATCTGGGCGACGGCCCGATCCGCGACGCGGAGGTTGCCGCGGCACGGTATTTCGATGCGGCCGACTGCTTTTTCCTGACCGGCGGCTCGACGCAGGGCATCCTTGCCATGCTGGCGACCGCGGTCGGGCGCGGCGGCGCGGTGCTGCTTGACCGCGAGTGCCACAAATCGGTCTGCCACGCCTGCGCATTGCTCGATATTACGCCTTATTTTATGACCGCGCCGCTCATCGAGCCGTTCGGCATCTCGGGCGGACTGCCGCCTGCCGAAGCCGAGCGGCAGCTGATCGACCATCCGGAGATCCGCGCGGTCTTTCTCACCTCCCCGACCTATTACGGCATCCGCCGCGCGATCCCGGCGTTTGCCGACCTGTGCCGCGCCTACGGCAAGGTGCTGCTGGTCGACGGTGCGCACGGCGCGCACTTCCCTGCCGTCGGCCTGCCGACCCCGATCGCCGAGGGTGCGGACTATGCTGTGCTATCCATGCACAAGACCCTGCCCTGTCTCGGGCAAGGCGCGGTGCTGCTGACCGGCAAGGGCGTGGATAAGGGCGCGCTGCGCGAAAACACCGCGCTTTTCGGCACTTCCAGCCCGTCTTACCCGATCATGGCCTCGATCGACCTCGCCCGCGCCTATGTGGAAGGGCCGGGGCGCACCGCCTATCACCGCGCGGCCGAGGCCTGCGGCGAGCTGCGCGAATATGTCGCGCGGCGCACCTGCTTTTTGCCGCTCGTCGTGGCGGACTACCCCGCGCTCGACCCCTGCCGCCTGACGGTCTGCACCGCGGGCACGGACGTGACCGGCCACCAGCTGGCGGATATGCTGTGGAGCGAGTGCGGCGTCGCCTGCGAGATGGCGGACGCACGCAACGTTGTGTTCATCCTGACCTGCGCGGATTCCGGCGTGGCGCTGTACCGTTTGCGCCGCGGCCTGCGCCGCATCGCGCGCCGCCGCAGCGAGGAGATAGGGCTGCCGTCCTGCGTGCCGTTCCCGCCCGCCGAACAGGTGATGCGCGTGCGCGACGCGTGGTTTGCCAAGACCGGCCGCGTCCATCCGGCAGACGCCGAGGGGATGGTCTGCGCACGTCCGGTCACACCATATCCGCCGGGCGTGCCGCTGCTCTGGCCGGGTGAGAAAATTACTCGCGCGCACATTGAACTTATCCGCGAAAGATGGTACAATGAGATCGGCGAGATCACGGTCGTGATCGGCTGATTCACCGCACAGGGAGGGCTTTTTGCTATGAAAATGGTACTTGCGATCATCAATTACGATGATGCTCAGGACGTTATCAATAACCTGATGAAGGCCGGCTTCCAGATCACCAAGCTGGCGACCACCGGCGGCTTCCTCAAGGCCGGCAACGTGACGGTCCTGATCGGTCTGGACGAGTCCAAGCTCGACGAATGCTTCGACATCATCCGCGAACATTCCTCCTCGCGCAAGCAGATCATCCCGACGACCGCCGAGCTGGGCATGGGCTTTTTCCCGTCCACGCCCGTGCAGGTCGAGGTCGGCGGCGCGACCGTGTTCGTTTTGAACGTCGAGCGCTTTGAGAAGCTTTGACCCGGTTTGACACGCTGCCCGGCGGCAAGGCGCTGCATGAGGCGCTGCAAAAGGCGCTGGACGACCGGTTTCCGCAGGCTGTGCTGCTCTCGGGGGACGACCCGGCGGCTTTACAGGCCGTTTCCGATAGGGTCGCGGCGGGCATCCTGTGCGAAGGGAACGGCCCGCGCCCGTGCGGGACGTGCCTGTCCTGCCGCAAAGCCGCGCAGGGCGTGCACCCTGACCTTTCGGTCATCGATGAGGGCGAAAACGAGCTGAAGGTCGACCTTGCGCGCCGCATCAAGGCGGGAAACGCGGTCGTGCCGAACGACGGCGCGCGCCGCGTCACGCTTATCCGCCATGCGCATAACCTCAACCCCATGGCGCAGAACGCGCTGCTCAAGGAGCTGGAAGAGCCGCCGTCGTACGCCTTTTTCGTGCTGACCGCCGAGCAGCCGGATACGCTTTTGCAGACCGTTCGCTCGCGCTGCACCAAGTTTGCGCTCGCCCCGGAGGGCGAGGCTGCGCCGGATACCGGCGAAGCGGCATCGCTCCTTGCGCCCTATCTCGAGGCGGTCGCCATGAGACGGGAGGACCGCATGATGCTGGCCGCGCTCGCGCTGGAGAAGACCCCGCGCCGGGCGCTTCTCGGCGTGCTTTCGGTTTTGCAAAGCGCGCTGCGCGACGCGGTGTTCGCCGCAAAAGGGCTGCCGCAAAAGCCCATCGTGGACGCGCTCGCGGCGCAGACCGGCAAGCTCGCGCAGACGGTCGGGGCGGACCGGCTCATGCGGCTGTACGATTTTGTCAGCGTGCTCGCTGACCGCGTTTCGCGCAATGCCGCCGCTGCGGCTGTGACGAACGCGCTGGCCGCGGATGTGTGGCGCATCTGCTTTTTATAATGTAGGAGGATCATTTTTTGACAACGATTATTGGAGTCCGCTTCAAAGCGGGCGGAAAAATGTATTATTTTGACCCGCAGGACATGCAGGTCTCCGCAGGGGAGGACGTGATCGTCGAAACCGCGCGCGGTCTGGAATACGGCGAGTGCGTGCAGGGCAACACCGACGTGCCCGACCAGACGGTCGTCCAGCCGCTCAAGCGCATGGTGCGCGTGGCGACCGAGGCGGACAAAAAGACGCTCGCGCGCAACAAAAAGCGCGCGGATGAAGCGTTTATCATCTGCAAACGCAAGATTATGGAGCGCGGGCTGGAGATGAACCTCGTCACAGTCGAGTGCACCTTCGATATGAACAAGATGCTGTTCTACTTCACCGCCGACGGCCGCGTCGACTTCCGCGAGCTGGTCAAGGATCTCGCGGGCGTGTTCCGCACGCGCATCGAGCTGCGCCAGATCGGCGTGCGTGACGAAGCTAAGATGATCGGCGGTCTGGGCACCTGCGGCCGCGAGCTGTGCTGCTGCTCGTACCTGGAGGATTTCCATCCGGTTTCGATCAACATGGCAAAGGATCAGAACCTGTCGCTCAACCCGGCCAAGATCTCGGGCGTGTGCGGCAGACTGATGTGCTGCCTGAAATACGAACACGAGGCTTATGCCGAACTGCAGAAGGTCACGCCCAAGCAGGGCAGTGTGGTCGATACGCCCGAGGGGCGCGGCAAGGTCATCACGACCCAGATGCTGCGCGGCACCTGCAAGGTGCAGCTGGACGAAAGCCCCGAGCATACGCTGACCGAGTTCCAGTGCGTGGACTGCTGCGTGGTCAAGGGCGCGTGCCGCAACCGGCAGAACGTCGCGGCCATGGCCGAGGAGCGCCGCCGCATGGCCGAGCAGGCGGAAAAGCAGAAAAAGGAGCAGGCCGCTGCGGACGAAGCATCGGACGCGCCGGAGGAAGACGCGCCTGTGGAGGGTGAAACCCCGGCTGAGGGCGCGCCGCGCCGCCGCCGCCGTCGGGGCGGACGCCGCCGCCGCAAGCCGAACGCGGAGGGAGGCGCCGCACCGCAGCAGGCGCCCGAAGCGCAGGAATAAAACTGGAAAACCGTCCCTTTCGGAAGAAAGGGACGGTTTTTTCATGCCATCTGATGCAACAAAAATGTAACATTTCGCATCTGCATGTCACGAATGTTACACTTTCCCCCCTGCTATTGAGCGCATTGGCAGAAAACGCTATAATTTGTATATCCGATCGTATAAGGATGGAATTGCTTATGCTGAAAAAAACCATATCCGCGGTTTTCGCGGTTTTTATCATGTTGGTCGGGGCTGCGGCGGCAGGCTCGGCCTTCCCTGTGCAGCGCACGGACATTGACGGCGTGACGCGGTACGGCTATCTCGATGAGGAAGGCAAGACGGTGCTGCCCTTTGTCTATGCGAAGGCCGGCGAATTTGCCAAATGCGGCCTTGCCGCGGTCGAGGATGACCAGTGGCAGACCGCGGTCATCGACCGCACCGGCCATCTGGTTGTCGACTATACGGAGGCGCCTGTGTCGGTGGAGTTTTCCGATGATGCGATTGCCTACCGTTATGCCGACCACAGCGTGTATTACACGCTTGACGGCCAAAAGATCGGTTCGTACGCGGGCGCCGAGGACTTTTTCTCCGATGGGCTGCTGCTTTGCAAAAGCCCGGCCTCCGGCCTGTATTCTTATTTGAAGGCTGACGGGACAGCTGCCTTTGAGGGCGAGTATAAGGACGCGGGCGCGTTTTCAAACGGCCGCGCGCTGGTGTGCACGACCGACGGGCAGTATCTGGCGATCGACACGGAGGGGAATACGCTCTATACCATCGGGCAGGACATCACGCCTTCGTATATGACGATCTTCGGTGAGGATACCATCGTCCTGTCCAACGGTACCAATCAGGCGCTGTACTCGCTGTCGACCGGGGAATATCTGACCGAGTTCCTGTATAAGACCATTTCGGAATTTCAGGACGGTGTGGCCATGGTGCGGCAGGTCAACCGCTGGGGCCTGATCAATACGGCGGGCAAATACCTGACCGAACCGACCTATTACTACCTGTCTTACATGGGCGAAGGGCTGTATGCCGCCCGCAGCGAGGACGGCTCGGTCGCGGCGGTCGACGCGAACGGCAATATCACCTATCGCACGACCAGCTATATCGGCGGCTTCACCGAGCTGCGTTACGGCCTGTCTTGGCACGGCACGGCGGACGGCAGCCTGATCTTCTTCAAGAAAAACGGCGGCTACTTTGCCAGCCTGAAAAATGCGGAAAACCCGACGCTACTCAGCGAAAACGTCGTGCGTGTCACGCAGGATAACCGTCTGCGCTATATCAACCTGTCGACCGGCAACACGCTGTTTGAGCAGCCGGTTTCGTTCGATCTGGGCGGCGGTATTACGGCGAAGACCGTGCACTATGAAAAGTTCATGGGCTATCAGGCGGATGGCACCGAGCATGGCTGGAATGTCGATTTCCCCGAGATCAGCGGCCTGTCCGACCAGAAGATACAGAAAACCATCAACGAGGCCATCCGCGCCTTTTTCCTCAAGGGGCCGTCGGTGACAGCGGAGTATGAGGCGCTCGAGGGCAGCTACGGCGCTTCGATCGAGGGCTCGGTGCTGGTCGTGTGGGCCAACTGCATCAGCGGCAAGGGCGCAGGTGCATCGGTTTGGAACAACAGTCTGGCGTTCGACCTGAATACGGGCGAGCAGTATGAGATCAGCGACCTGTTCGTCAGCGGCTATATGGATACCATCAAGTCGCTGCTGCCCGACGAGCATGCGATTTATCTGTATTCCTTCCCGCGTATGAGCGAGGAGGGCGTGACCTACTACTATAACGAATATGAAAGCGACACCCGCCGCGCCTATACCGAAAGCTACCTGCTGACGTTTGAACAGCTGGACAGTGTGCTGGATAAGGATAGCACCGCATACGTGGCGCTTCAAACATCGTATGTCAAGCCGTCGACTGTGATAGCGGGCTTTGCCGATGTGCCGACCAGCCATTGGGCGGCAAGCTATATTCAGACGGTTGCCGATCGCGGCATCATGCACGGCGCGGACGGCAAATTCCGGCCGGACGAGCTGATCACGCAGGCCGAGGTATGCGCAACGATTGCGCGCAGCCTGTCGTTGACCGCATCCGACCAGACGATGGACGGCCTTGCCGCGGACCAGTGGTATACTGCGGAGGTCAGCGCGGTCTGGGCTGCGGGTCTGCTCGATGGGCTGACCGATGCCTTCCAGGCGGACAGTGCCATGTCGCGCGCCGATGCGGCGCAGCTGTTTGCCAATATCCTGATGCAGCAGGGCGCGTCCCTGCCGGATGAGCAGACGGTGGCGGACAAGCTGACGGCGTTTGCCGACGCAGCCGAAATCCCGGCCGAGCGGCAGGCGGCGGTCGTATTGTGCATGCAGAAGGGCCTGATCGACGGCTATGCCGACGGTAATTTCCGTCCTGCGGGCAGCTTCACGCGCGCGGAATTTGCGAAATTGCTCACCATGATCTGAATACCGAAACAGGCTGCGACCGCTGTGCGGCGGCCGCAGCCTGTTTTTGCATCCGGCGGCCGGGGCTGAGGCACAGGCCGCGAAAGCAGAGAGGAGGCGTCGTTTCCCGTAAAATAACAGTACACAAATCACGAAAACAATGGTAAAATAGGGATGAGTAATCCAATAGAGGTGATAAATGTGAAAAGATTCCTGTCCGCCGTGCTGGCGGCTGCCATGCTGTTGTGCTCGATGCCGGCGGCGTTTGCTGCTTCTGATATCGAGAACCACTGGGCAAAGCAGTACCTGCTGGCCATGCAGGACCTGGGGGTAATCAAGCCTTCATCGGATAATGAATTCACACCCGACAACGCGATCGCGCGCTGGGAGTTCATGCGTTATGTCAACCGCGCATTCGGCTTTACCGAAAAGGCGTCCATCAACTATACCGACGTGCCGTCCGGCTCGCTGTATTATGATGTGGTGCAGACCGCGGTATATTATGGTTATATGAATGGCGTCAGCGAAGACAAGATGGACCCGACCGGCACGCTGACGCGTGAGCAGGCTGCGACCATCCTCGGCCGCCTGCACAAGTATACTCCGTCGGCCGACCTGTCCGAGCTGAACCGCTTTACTGACCGGGCAAAGATCAGCGATTATGCGGAGGCCTATGTCGCGGAAGCTGTCGCGCAGGGTTATATTGACGGCTATTCCGACAGCACTTTCAAGCCGCAGGGCACGATCAAACGCGGTGAAATCGCCAAGATCCTGTATTATTTCCTCGGTTCTTCGCTGAATACCTCTGGCAAGAGCTATACGGACAGCGATCTGAACACGGATACCGACAACGTCACGATTTCGGCGGCCTGCTCGCTGTCTGATGCCATTATCGACGGCAACCTGTACATCACCGAAGGCGTGGGTGCAGGCAGCGTCACGCTGAGCAATGTCACGGTCAAGGGCGATATCATCGTCGCGGGCGGCAGCGTCACGCTGGACGGTGTTTCTGCGCTCAGCCTGATCGTATCCAATCCGACGGGCCTGACCCCGCAGGTCACCTGCACGGGCAACACTTCTGTTGGCACGACTGAGGTGCAGACCTCGGCAGCGCTGACCGAGTCCAGCCTTTCGGCTTCGGCGGGCGGCTTTGCCGACCTGAAGATCACAGGGGACAACCTGTCCCTGACGCTGGACGCTGCGGTCTGGGATGTGACGACCGAGGGCGAAACCTCGATCCTGACCACGGGCAGCACCTCGATCAATGAACTGACCGCGAACGGTGCGACCGCAGTTACGGGCGGCGGCTCGATCCAGAGTGCGGTGCTTAATGTTTCCGGCTGCGAACTGCTCATGCAGCCCGGCTCCTACTCGCTGGCCGGCGGTGTGACCGCGGTTATCGCGGGCCAGTCAGTCTCGTCCTCGACGAGCGTGTCGGTTTCCCCGTCCACGCTGTCGGTCGATGTGAGCAATCAGGATGCGATCGCGCACTCCTATGACTTTACCTTCAATGCAGACAAAAACGACCTGATGCGTGTGTCGGTGGACGGCACAACGCTCAAACTCGGCACGGATTACAACCTGCTGAGCGGTCAGCAAAACGGCATCCGCATTTACAAGACCTATCTGGAAACTCTTAAGGCGGGCGTATATACGGCTGAATTGCTGTTTACTGACGGTTCGACCGCCGCGATTGGTATTCTGGTCGGCGATTCTGCGCAGAACGCAGTAAGCCCGACGCAGGTCACCTTTGATAAGTATGACCAGTCGCCCAATTATTCCAATATTTCGATTACGCTGGTTATGCCCAGCGGCACGCGGCTGGATACGGTCAAGCTCGGCAGCACGGTGCTGGAGATGGGCGTGGACTACACTTATAGCGCATTGACCGGCGCAGTTGTCCTGATGCGCGACACGCTGGCGAAAAAGAGCAAGGGCTCGTACACCATCAGCTTTGTGCCCACCAAGGGCTCGGCGATGACCTGTGCGCTGACGATTGTGGACAGCTCACCGGTTAACGCTGTCACACCGGCAGAAATGGATTTCGATTCTAACAGCAACTCGGGCGGCTATATGGATCTGTCTGTCACGCTTGACACGGCAGAAGGGGCGACGCTCAAGTCGATCCGTGCCGGCGGTAAGACCTTGGAAGAGGGCTGGCAGTACATGGTCGACGGCAGCACGGTGACGATCAGCAAGTCCGCGATCGCCGACCTCGGCTCGAGTGGCGCAAACTACGTTGATTTCACCTTTGTGATGTCGACCGGCGTCAACCCGACGCTGCGCGTCAACTACGTAACCACCTATGCGCTGACGGCGAGCGTTGTCGACGATATGGGCCTGCCGGTACAGGGTGCATCGGTCACCTTCGTGCCGACAAGCGACGAGGACGGCAGCGCGACCCAATACGGTACCACCGATTCCGACGGCAAGGCAACGGTTTATGTCAAGCGCGGCAATTATAAGGTGACGGCGTCGCATGATCGTTTCACCGAATCGGTGAGCGTCACTACGAGCGTGTCCTCGGCGCGCACGGTCAAACTGACCGGCGAGATCCTTGAGAGCGTGCAGATTGTGGTCAACAACAGCTATGGCGCGGCGCTGTCCGGCGCGGTTGTCACAATCGGCGGCAAGAGCGTCACGACCGGCGCGGACGGTGTGGCATCCTTCAGCCTCAAGCGCGGCAGTTATGTGGCGCAGGTTGCCTGCACGGGCTACACGACCAAAACGATCCCGCTGGCGGTCTCCGGCACGGTACGCGAGCGCGTGCAGCTCTGATTTTGCGATTTCCCAGATAATAAAAGGCCACCCGGCATCTGCCGGGCGGCCTTTTTGTTTTAGGCGGTCATTTGCTGTTTTTGCAGGAGTCCCGCAGCCATTGGATCACGTCGCGTCGGGTGACGATGCCGCAGAACATGCCGCGTCCGTCGGTTACGGGCACAAAGTTCTGTGCGGTGACCAGTTCAATCAGGTCTTCCATGCGTGCGTCGATGCCGACCGAACGGTGCCGCACACGGCGCGGCACCTGCCCTGCTGTCATCTGGTCAAGCTGGTCGGGCGCGCAGCGCAGCAGCAGCCGCAGGAAATCGCCTTCGGTGATTGTGCCTATGTAGCGTCCCTTGGGGTCAATCACGGGTACGGCGGTAAAGCCGCTTTGCATCATATCATAAAGCGCCTGCCGTACCAGACAATCCTCGGTTAAGTAAGAAACCTCCGCCTTCGGCTTGAGGAAAAAAGAAATGTTCATCGTATGCCCTCCTTGTGGCTTCTTTCTTTATTGTACGATGAAGGGGCGCGTGGGTCAACTGATTTCCGTCAATGCTTACAGTTTATTAACAATTTGACTATGTCCCCTTGTGGAAAATGACGGCGAAAGAACGAGAGAACGGGGACAGGCCATTGCCTGCCCCCGTTTTACGGCCTGTGTTCATTTGTTTTGGTCGTCCGGCGGCGTCATCGACTGCTGCTGTGCCTGCGCGGCTTTTTTCCGGCGGCGCATGACCACCCACAGTACGATGCCCGCAAGGGCCATCAGTGCCAGCAGCGGCCACAGCGTTACAGCCAACAGGATGATGCCTCGTACGGCCGCCGTCAGTCCCGACGCACCCTGCCGTGCAGCCTGCGCGACCTGCGCGCCGAAGCCCGTGCCCTCGGACACCGCGCTCAGCGTCTGCACCTCGCGCAGCGTGACGTTAAAGGTCGAAAAACTGACCAGATCGTCATAGTGCCGTTTTTCGCCGGTCAGGCTGTCGATTTCGTATTCACATTCAGCCAGCGCGTTCTCCAGTTCGATGATATCGGTCATTTCGCTCGCCTTGTCCAGCAGCGCGAGCAGGCGTTCGTGCTTGGTGCGCAGCGTGGCGAGCCGGGTCTCGATGTCGGTGTACTGTTCGGTCACGTCTTCGCTCCACCGGTTGGAGGAAATGACATGGCAGGTTTCGCCCAACTGGCTGAAGAAGGTTTCAAACTTCTCCTGCGGTACGCGCAGCGTGTAGCTTGCCGTACGGTCGCCTGTTTCGCCATAGCTGCCGCTCGACTGGATATACCCGCCCGCCTCGGCGGTCATGCGCTCGATCGCGGTGCAGGAGGCGTCATAGTCCTGCGTTTCGAGCGTCAGGTCGGCGTTTAAGATCAGCTTGGCGTTTTCGCGCACAGCGGAAAAATCAGCAGATTCGCCCGCTGCCGCTGCATCTGTTGCGACCGCGTCCTCGGTCGGCATATCGCCCGCGCCGTTTGCCGCGCTGGCAGCGTCACCACTCGCCGCACCGCCGCACGCTGCCAAAAGAAGGAGCAGCAGCGCCATTATTGCACACAATCCCCGTCGTTTCATCACAGGACACCCCTTTCCGTTTTTGGTGTCCTGTTAGACGGATTTGCGTACCATTTGTTCCCAATGGTTACTGCTTTGTAAACTTTATATATGTACGGACAGGATTAGACTTCCTTCTGATAGGTGGTCTGCTCGAACGAGCCGATCGCGCCGCATACGCCGCACACATCCGGACGCTCGTCATAAATTGCACCGCAGAACGCGCAGCGGTAGCCCTGCACCTCAACGGTTTTCTTCTTCGGCGGCAGAGAAGCCTGCACTTCTTCCTTCTTCGCCTCTTTGTTGAGCGACATCAGCGCGCTCATGAAGCGCAGCTCATGGTCCTGCTCGATCTTGGCAATGTTGTCAAACAGCAGGGCGATATCCGTGAAGCCCTCTTCGCGGGCGATTTTTGCAAAATCCGGATACATGCTGCTCCATTCGCCATATTCGCCCTTGATAGCGGTCTGCAAATTCTCCGCGCTGGAGCCAATGCCGGTCAGCTTTTCGTACAGCAGACGGCCGTGCGCGCCTTCGTTCTGCGCCAGTCCGGTGAACAGCTCCGCAATATCCTCATGACCTTCTTTGCGTGCCTTGTCTGCGAAAAACAGGTATTTATTGCGCGCCATCGATTCGCCGCTGAAAGCAGCCTGCAAATTTTGTTCCGTACGAGATCCTTTCAAGTTCATTCCAGTTTCCTCCTATTATTGATATTTAATTACATATAAGAATAAATATCATTTAGTGATTCAAGTATACTCCTATTTTTCTGAAATGGAATAGATAACAGGAGGGTTGTAACCATAATGTAACCTGCTTGCAGCTCCGCGCATAAATTGGCAAATCCCACAAGCATTTATCCGCGGGATGCGGGGACAGAAGGTTCATTTCCGTTTGGCAAAGCACTCTTTGATGCCCACGCACAGCAGGAATACGCCGAATGTGCGCCGCAGCCAGCCGGTATCCATGCGCGCAGCCAGCAGCGAAGCGGCAACCGCCGCAGGGATGCCTGCTGCGATACACCAAAGGGCTGTCCGCCGTTCGATCAGACCGTTTTTGCTGTGTGACCAAAGCGCTGCGGGCGCGCAGGCAAGAAAGTACAGCAGGTTGATGCCCGCCGCCTGATATTGTCCGATCCCGGCGAGCATGGTGAGGTACAGCATGAGCAGCGAGCCGCCGCCCACGCCGCAGCCGGATAGAATACCGGTCGCCAGCCCGACCGCGACCGCCACCAGCGCGCTCATAGCAGCAGGACGGCGCGCACGCCGCCATACAGCAGCAAAACGCCGAACGCGCGGCGCAGCCATACCATATCGAGCCGATGAAAGATGCGGCCTGCAATCCAGCCGCCCAGCATGCCGCCCAGCAGGTAGGGCCATGCTGCGGCAAGCGGCAGCCCGCCCTGCATCCAATACAGCACGGCGGACAGTGCGCTGAGCGGGAAGATCACCGCGACCGAGGTCGCAAACGCACGGCGCTCCTCTATCCCGCACCAGTATACCAGCAGCGGCACGAGGAACAGCCCGCCGCCCGCGCCGAAAAAGCCGTTTGCCGCGCCCGCGAGCGCGCCTGTAACGGCGCATTTCATCCTTTCATTCATAAAAACAAGCCCTCCGGACGCAGTTTGCGCCGGAGGGCCAAGTTTTATTCGATCGAATCGTGCAGATTCGATCGAGCAGGCCGCACCGCGGCAATGCCGCGGATGCGGCCAAATCTGCGCAAAGTTCCGACATGCGAAACTTTGCTCCGCACTGGTATCAAAAGCCCGGCAAAGCTGGGCTTTTGATGAAAAGAACCGCCTTTTTAGGCGGCTCTTTTCTGTTTGATGCGCGCCTCACGGCGCGGTAAATTCACATGTTTATTTCTTTAATGTGCCGGTCGCAAGGCCGGACAGATAGGCATTGATGAAGCCGTCGATATCGCCGTCCATGACCGCGCCGATGTTGGCGTTTTCAAAGCCGGTGCGCGTGTCCTTGGCCAGCGTGTAGGGCATAAAGACGTAGGAGCGGATCTGGCTGCCCCATTCGATCTTCTTCTGGTCGCCCTTGATGTCCGAAATCTTCTCCAGATGCTCGCGTTCCTTGATCTCGACCAGCTTGGAACGCAGCATGCGCAAGCAGTTGTCCTTGTTCTGGAACTGACTGCGCTCGGTCTGGCAGGAGACCACAATGCCGGTCGCCTTGTGGATCAGACGGACAGCGGACGAGGTCTTATTGATGTGCTGGCCGCCCGCGCCGGACGAGCGGAATACCTGCATCTCGTAGTCGTCGGGCTTGATCTCAAAGTCCGCCGAATCGTCCGGGATATCCGGTACGACCTCGACCGCGGAGAACGAGGTGTGGCGGCGGCCGGACGCGTCAAACGGCGAGATACGCACCAGACGGTGAACGCCCGACTCGCCCTTGAGGAAGCCGTATGCATTTTCGCCCTCGATGATGATGTCGGCGCTCTTCAGGCCCGCTTCTTCACCGTCCTGATAGTCCATGATCTTGTATGTGAAGCCGTGACGCTCCGCCCAGCGGGTGTACATGCGGTACAGCATCTCGCACCAGTCCTGCGCCTCGGTGCCGCCCGCGCCCGCATGGAAGGACACCAGCGCGTTGTTCTTGTCGTATTCGCCGGTCAGCAGCGTGGACAGCTTCTGCTCGGCAACGCCCTCTTCCAGCTCCTTGTAGCCGTTTTCCAGTTCCTCGAGCATGGATTCGTCGTTTTCCTCAATCGCCATTTCGCAGATGGTCAGCAGGTCGTCGCACAGGTCGTGCAGACGGTTGTACGCCTCGATCTTGCCCTTGAGCGAACCCATGCGCGAGACGATCTTCTGGCTTTCCTCCGGATTGTCCCAGAACCCCGGCTGGGACGACTTGATCTCCAGCTCCTCAACCTCGCGCTTTGCGTGCTCAAGGCCGAGCGCCCCGTACAACTCCTCGAGCTGGGGCTTTAAATTGTTCAGTTTGACCTTGTATTCCTCGAACTGCAGCATGAAAATGCTCCTTCACGTATTTTTTCGTACTATATAGTATACCGTTTCCGCGTGGGATTGTAAAGATTTTTTGTAAGTTCCCCTTGACTAACCCTTTTCCGTCTGATATATTGCTTAATACGACAAAAGGGAGTAGCTCACGTCCCAAAAGGGGCGTGGTCGGCGTCGTCAATCACGGCTGGGGCAAGCCCGGCCCGTGCCTACCGTAAGCAGCGAGACTTTTATTGCGTGGAGCGCGATAAAAGTCTCTTTTTTTGCGCCAAGATATGCTATGGTAACTTGTACAGGGGGTTAAAAAACTATGTTATCTTTTGTTTTGCTCATCATCGGCTTTGCCCTGCTCGTGTGGGGCGCGGACAAATTCGTTGCGGGCGCGTCCGCGTTTGCGCGGCGGCTGGGCGTGTCTCCCTTGCTCGTCGGCCTGACGATCGTCGCCTTCGGCACCTCGGCGCCTGAGCTGGCCGTCAGCCTGACGGCGGCCTTGCAGGGTGCGAACGAGATCGCGGTCGGCAACGTGGTCGGTTCGAACCTGTTCAACCTGCTCGTGGTGGCGGGCCTGTCCGCGGTGATCTGCCCGCTGGTGATGGACCGCACGCTGCTGCGGCGCGACTGGCCGGACTCGATCCTAGCGGCCATCCTGCTGCTGGTTTTTATCGTGCCCGATCTTACCATTTCCCGCATGGAAGGCATCATTTTGCTGGTGGTGTTTGCCGTCGTACTCGGTGCGCAGATCCGCGCGGCGCTGAAAAACCGTGACGAGCTGGAAGGCGAGGAGGACGAAGTGCTCATGCCGCCCGTGATGATCGGCGTCAACATCGTGCTCGGCCTTGCGTGCATCATTCTTGGCGGCCAGATGGCGGTCAACGGCGCGACCGGCATCGCGCGCATGTTCGGCCTGTCCGAGACGCTGATCGGCCTGACGATCGTTGCGATCGGCACCAGCCTGCCCGAACTGGTCACCTCGCTCGTTGCCGCCCGCAAGGGACAGAACGAGATCGCGATGGGCAACGTTATCGGCTCGAACCTGTTCAATATCCTGCTGATCCTCGGTGTTTCGTCCGCGATTACGCCCATTCCGGTGCAGGCGACCTCGATTGTGGACTGCATCGTGCTGATCGCGGTCAGCGTGATCTTCTACCTGCCCGCGATGCGCGGCAAGCTGGGGCGGTTCCCCGGCGCGGTCATGGCGCTCAGCTATGTGGCCTACACAGTCTACCTCATTATGCGGTAAAATCTAAAAAAGGCGCCTGCGGGCGTCTTTTTTTCGTCTTGTTACCGCCGTTCACAAAAAATTTGTTTTTTTCGCGTACAAGATATGGTATAATAATTTCCGTATGAGAAACAGGGCGTTCCTGCCCTTTTTGAAAGGCTGAAGAAAGAATGGCTAACCTTTTCACAAAAATTTTCGGTACCCATTCCTCGCATGAGTTAAAGAAGATCTACCCCATCGCCGACAAGGTCGACGCGCTCGAGGAGGAGTACAAAAAACTGACCGACGCCGAGCTGCGCGCCAAGACGGACGAGTTCAAGGCCCGCTATCAGAACGGCGAAACGCTTGACCAGCTGTTGCCCGAGGCGTTTGCGACCTGCCGCGAGGCGGCGTGGCGCGTGCTGGGCATGCGGCATTACCGCGTGCAGGTTATCGGTGGCATCGTGCTGCATCAGGGCCGTATCGCGGAAATGAAGACCGGCGAAGGCAAAACGCTGGTCGCCACCCTGCCCGCTTACCTGAACGCGCTGACCGGTAAGGGCGTGCACATCGTCACGGTCAACGACTACCTTGCCAAGCGCGACAGCGAATGGATGGGCAAGGTCTACCGCTTCCTCGGCCTGACCGTCGGTCTGGTCATCCACGCGGTCGAGCCTGCCCAGCGCAAGGCGATGTACGAAGCGGACATCACCTACGGCACGAACAACGAGTTTGGTTTTGACTACCTGCGCGACAACATGGCGATCTACAAGAAGGCCATGGTGCAGCGCGGCCATGCGTTCGCCATCGTCGACGAGGTTGACTCTATCCTGATTGACGAGGCGCGTACCCCGCTGATCATCTCGGGTCAGGGCGAAAAGTCCTCCCAGCTGTACGAAATGGCTGACCGCTTTGCTGCCGGTCTCAAGCAGCTGCGCGTCAAGGAAGTCGACGCCAAGGAGGAGCAGGACGACATCGACGCTGACTATATCGTCGACGAGAAGGCGCGCACCGCGACGCTGACCCCCAAGGGCACGGCGCGCGCGGAGCAGTATTTCAAGGTCGAAAACCTGTCCGACCCGGCGAATACCACCCTGCAGCACCATATCAATCAGGCGATCAAGGCGCGCGGCGTCATGCAGCGCGACGTGGATTATGTCGTGCGCGATGGTCAGGTCATCATCGTCGACGAGTTCACCGGCCGTCTGATGTTTGGCCGCCGCTATAACGAGGGTCTGCACCAGGCCATCGAGGCAAAGGAAGGCGTCAAGGTCGAGCACGAGAGCAAGACGCTCGCGACCATCACCTTCCAGAACTACTTCCGTCTGTACGGCAAGCTGTCCGGCATGACCGGTACCGCGCTGACCGAGGAGGAGGAGTTCCGTCACACCTACAAGCTGGACGTTATCGAGATTCCGACCAACAAGCCGATCGCTCGTAAGGACAACCCGGACGCGGTTTACAAGAATGAGCGCGGCAAGATCAACGCGACCATCGCGCGCATCGAGGAGTGCCACGCGAAGGGACAGCCGATCCTTGTCGGTACGGTGTCGATCGAAAAGTCTGAGGAGCTTTCCGCTATCCTCAAGCGCAAGGGCATCAAGCACACCGTCCTGAACGCCAAGTACCACGAGCGCGAGGCGGATATCGTCGCGCAGGCAGGCAAGTCGGGTGCGGTCACGATCGCGACCAATATGGCAGGCCGTGGTACGGATATCATGCTCGGCGGCAACGCTGAGACTATGGCGCTCGACGAGTTGAAGAAGGGCGACTACACGCCTGAGCTGATCTATGAGGCCAACGGCCACGCCGAGACGGACGATCCCGAAGTGCTCGCGATCCGCGAAAAGTTCGAGGAACTGTATCAAAAATATAAGAAGGAGACCGACGCGGACGCCGAAAAGGTGCGCGCGGCGGGCGGCCTGTATATCACCGGCCCGGAGCGCCATGAATCCCGCCGTATCGACAACCAGCTGCGCGGCCGTGCCGGCCGTCAGGGCGACCCCGGTGAATCCAGCTTCTATATCTCGCTCGAGGACGACCTGATGCGTCTGTTCGGCTCGGAGCGCATCCAGGGCATGATGGACACGCTCGGCATCGACGAAAACGAGCCGATCGACCAGAAGATTCTGTCCGGTGCGATCGAAAACGCGCAGAAGAAGATCGAATCCCGCAACTTCTCTACCCGTAAGCACGTGCTCGAGTATGACGATGTGCTCAACACCCAGCGCCAGACCATCTACGGCCAGCGCCTGCAGGTGCTCGAGGGCAAGGATGTGAAGGATAACATCATGTCCATGATCGACGATACGATCGCCCGTGCGGTGCATGCCGCGATCGGCGAAAATCACCTGATCACCCCGGAAATGGTCGATCAGGCGCGCCGTCCGTTCATCGGCATGTTCCTGCGTCCCGAGGACTGCACCTTCACGCCCGAAGAGTGCGACGATCTGACCGCCGCGCAGCTGACCAACGTGCTGTGCGATCAGGCGCACAAGGTCTATGAGGCCAAGGAGCAGGCGCTTGGCGCACCGATCATGCGCGAGCTCGAGCGCGTGGTGCTGCTCAAGAACGTCGATACCAAGTGGATGGACCACATCGACGCGATGACCGAGCTGCGTAACGGCATTGGCCTGCGCGCCTACGGCCAGCATGACCCGGTTGTCGAGTACAAGCGCGAGGGCTTCGACATGTTCGACGCGATGATCGACGCGATCCGTGAGGACACCGTCCGTATGATCTTCCTGGCGCAGGTGCGCACCCGTGAGGAACCCAAGCGCGAGCAGGTCGCCAAGGAAACCGCGGCGGCAGGCGCGAATGATGGTTCGGTCAAGGCCGAGCCCAAGCGCGTCGGCAAGAAGGTCGGCCCGAACGATCCGTGTCCGTGCGGCAGCGGCAAGAAGTATAAGAAATGCTGCTACCTCAAGGCGGACAACCCGTATAAATAAGGCTTTGCTGTAAAAAAAGGACGCCGGAAGGCGTCCTTTTTGGTCTGCTTTGGCAAAGTGGGGGAAATTTTTGCCTGCGCGGCGGGCGCACAAGAGGGGAGACACCAGAGGTTTCTCCCCTCTTGCGAATCACGCCTTTTCCTTTTTTGAGAGCGCGCGATGCGCGCAAAAGTAGGGTTCCTGTTTCCAGCTGCCACCCAGTCTGCGGAATCAGAACAGCGTTTCCGGCGCGCACCCTAGCACCCGCTCCGGTCACGGGACGCGCCCAATGAGATTTCGCGGCGAATTTATAAACCTGCCTTCGAGCGGTTGTTTCAACTATGGCGCGCATGCTGCGTCCTCCGCTTCGTTGAGCGCCTGAATCAACGCCGCGCGCACAAAGGCATGCGGCACATCTTCCCCACCGCATTCAAGCTGCAAAATCACTTGCTCGATCCGCGCAATCAACAGCATATAAGCTTTACGATAGTGTAATGGTTGTGGTTCATTACGGCACATTTGTATCACCTCAAGAATATTTTAATTCGTATCGAATTAAAAAGCAATAGCTCGAAACGAATTAGGATACACTATCCTCGGATGGTGATGCAAATGCAACGCAACCGGATGCGCGACCTGCGTGAGGACGCGGAACTGAGCCAAGCGGAGTTGGCCGAAGCGCTTGGTATCGCACAAACCACATACAGCGGCTATGAGCGGGGCTTCCGCGAGCCGTCGTTGGATATGCTGTGCCAGATTGCGGACTTTTTCCATACCAGTACAGATTATTTGCTTGGCCGCACGGATAATCCCGCGCCGCCTGCCGACAAATCGCCCCGTCGATGACGGGGCGGTTTTTTGATGCTTTCGGCAGGGGGGCACGTGTATCCCCCCGTTTCCCTGTCCCAAAAGACCGCAAAGGCGTGCGTCGGCAATCGGCGCACGCCCTTGTGTTGTGGCTTACCTATTTATTTAACGATTTCCTTGGCAGCGGCGGCCAGCGCGTCCACCTTGGCGGCGGCGTCGGCCTTGCTGTCGCCCTTGGCCATGATGTAAACCTTGACCTTAGGCTCGGTGCCGGACGGACGGATGATAAAGGTCGTGCCGCCCTCCAGCTCGTAGTACATCACGTTCTGACCCTTCAGCTCGATCTCCTCGACCTTGCCGTCCGCCATGCAGGTGCGCGTGCCGGGCAGGTAGTCGCGGGTGTAATCGACCTTGTGCGCGCCGACGGTGGTCAGCGGCTTCTCGCGCAGCTCGCCCATCAGTTCCTTCATGCGCTGCAGGCCGGATACGCCGGGCATGGTGATCGAGATGGTCTGCTCGCAATAGAAGCCGTACTTCTCGTACATCTCCTCCATCGCATCGTACAGGGTCTTGCCCTGCGTGCGGTAGTAGGCCGCCATCTCGGCGATCAGCATGGAAGCGGTGACCGCGTCCTTGTCGCGCGCGTAGTCGCCGCATAGGTAGCCGTAGGACTCCTCAAAGGCGAAGATATACTCGTGCGAGCCGGTCGCCTCGAACTGCTTAATCTTCTCGGCGAGGAACTTAAAGCCGGTGAAGGTGTCGAAGCAGTCAACGCCGTTCTTGATTGCTGCCGCGCGCGCCATCTCGGTGGTGACGATGGACTTGAGAACCGCCGGATGTGCCGGCATGGTGTTCGTCAGCTTCTTGGCGGTGATGATGTAGTCGGTCAGCAGCACGCCTACCTGGTTGCCCGACAGGGTGACATACTCGCCGGTCTTGTCCTTGAGGACAATGCCCGTGCGGTCGGCGTCCGGATCGGTGCCGATGATCAGGTCAACGTCGTTCTGCTTTGCCAGCTCGATGGCAAGGTTGAAGCCTTCCTTGTATTCCGGGTTCGGGTTCTTGACGGTCGGGAAGTCGCCGTCGATCTTCATCTGCTCGGGTTCGCAGATGATGTGCTTGTAGCCCAGACGGCGCAGGATCTCGGGCACCAGACGGTAGCCCGCGCCATGGAACGGCGTGTAAACGAGCTTGAACTCGTCCGCAACCTGCTTTACGCAATCCGGGTTGACCGCAACCTTGATGACCTCGCCGAGGTAAGCCTCGTCGGTCTCCTTGCTGAGGATACGGATCATGCCGTCCGCAACGGCCTTGTCGTAATCCGCGGTCTTGACGCCGGTGAAGATATCGGTTTTCGCCATCTCCTTGGCGACCACGTCAGCCTCGGCGGGCGGCAGCTGCGCGCCGTCCTCCCAGTATACCTTGTAGCCGTTATATTCCTTCGGGTTGTGCGACGCGGTGATGTTGATGCCTGCGATGCAGCCATAGTGGCGCACGGCGAAGGACAGCTCAGGGGTCGGGCGCAGCTCGTCAAACAGCAGCGCCTTGATGCCGTTGGCCGCGAGGATGCAGGCGGACTGCTTGGCAAACTCGGGCGAATAGTGACGGCTGTCATATGCAATGGCAACGCCGCGGTCCATCGCGGCCTGTCCGTTGGAGACGACTAGGTTGGCAAGGCCCTGCGCTGCCTGACCGACCGTGAAGCGGTTCATGCGGTTCAGGCCAACGCCCAGCACGCCGCGCAGGCCCGCCGTACCGAACGACAGGGGCGCGAAAAAGCGGCTCTCGATCTCCTCGTTGTTGCCCTTAACGGCTTCCAGTTCCGCAGTTTCCTGCGCATCCAGCGCACCGCTGTCCAGCCAGCGCTGGTATTCCATCATATAATCCATGGGAATCACCTCATCCTCTTTTTTTGGCTAAAGCCACTATCTAAATTATACAATATTTGTTTGTCAATGCAAGAGTTTTTGCGCGAATTTGTGAATAAATCGGAGCAGTCCTGCATGTTTTCACAAAAAAGGGCACGTTTTTTTGTGCATTCCGTTCTGTGAAACGATTTTCCGACAACATGCCGAAATTTCCGTGGAAATTTTGTGGAAAGCGCTTATGAAGGCGCATTTCCATGCTTGTACTGTGCGGAAAAATGCGGTATACTTCATTATATATGAAATTGACAGATAGAGGGGTTATCGTATGAAGCTGAAAACCCGGCTGGCCGTTGCGGTTTGCAAGGCCTCGGGCGCGGTTCTGCGCCGCCTCGGCCGCGGCGGCACCAACCTGCCCGGCAAGCTGGCGCTCAAGATCGACAAAAATATCCTTGGGGAATTGTCGCGCGGGGTCAAGGTCACGGTCGTGACCGGTACCAACGGCAAAACCACCACCTCGCGCATGATCGAGCAGGCCTTTGCCGACGCAGGGCTGAAATACTTCTCGAATAAATCGGGCGCCAACCTGCTGACCGGCATTATCGCCGTGTTCGCGCAGCACTGCACGCTGTCCGGTAAGTGCCCGTATACGCACGCGCTGATCGAGTGCGACGAGGCTGCGTTCCGTAAAACGAGCGAATTTCTGCCGGTCGAATGTCTGGTGGTCAACAATATTTTCCGCGACCAGCTCGACCGCTACGGCGAGATCACGCACACCTTGAACGCCATCCGCGAGGGCATCACCCATGTGCCGGACGCGACGCTGTGCCTGAACGCGGACTGCTCGCTGACCGCCTCGCTCGCGGACAAGATCCCGAACAAGATCGTCTGGTTCGGCGTCAATGTCCCGATCTACGAAAACGCGGCGCATGAGCTGTCCGACGCGCCCTACTGCATCCATTGCAAGACCGAATATGAGTACGACTACATCACCTACGGCCATCTGGGCGGCTTCCGCTGCCCGAAGTGCGGCTACCAGCGCCGCGAGCCGGATGTCGCCGTGACCAAGATCCTCGCCGCGGGCGCGGATTCGTCCGATATCGAGCTGTCCATCTGCGGCCATGCGCACGAGGTGCATGTCAACCTGCCGGGCGGCTACAACATCTATAATGCGGCGGCGGCCGCGGCGGTATCGCATGTCGTCGGCATCGACGAGGAAACCGCGGTCAGCGCGCTCGGCCAGTTCGAGTGCGGCTTTGGCCGCGCCGAGCAGTTCAAGCTCGGGCAGGCGCAGGCGCGTATGATGCTGGTCAAGAACCCGGCGGGCTTCAATCAGGTCATCAACCTGATCGCGCATGACAAGGGCACCTGCAAGCTGGCGTTCCTGCTCAACGACCGCTTCGCGGACGGCACGGATATCAGCTGGATCTGGGACGTGGACTTTGAATCGCTCGCCGAACAGCAGAACCGCTTTACGCGTATTCTGGTTTCGGGTGTGCGCGCGGACGACATGGCGCTGCGCCTGAAATACGCGGGCTTTGTGTCCGACCGCATCGAGGTCATCCGCGACTATGACAAGCTGCTCCAGACCGTCGGCACGGACGAAACGCCCGCCTTCCTGATGCCGACCTACACGGCGATGTTCGACCTGCGCGGTGAGATCGCCAAGCACACCGACGTCAAGGCGTTTTATGAATAAGGGGGAGAGGACAACATGGAACTGAATATCTGCCACCTGTACCCCGACATTCTCAACCTGTACGGCGATCGGGGCAATATCATCACGATGAAGCGCCGTCTGGAGGCGCGCGGCATCAAGGTCAACATCGAGGAATGTTCGATCGGCCAGCCGATCGATATCGACAAAAACGATATCTTCTTTATCGGCGGCGGACAGGACTTCGAGCAGGAGGTACTGCTGCGCGACCTCGCCAGCGGCAAGGGGCGCGATATCTGCACCGCGGTCGAGGAGAAAAAGGTGTTTCTCGCGATCTGCGGCGGCTATCAGATGCTGGGGCAATACTACAAGACGTGGGACGGCAACCAGCTGGACTTTATCGGCGCCATCGATATCCACACGATCGGCGCGAAGGAGCGCATGATCGGCAACTATATGTACCGCACGACGCCCGAGAGCGGCGGCACGATCGTGGTCGGCTTTGAGAACCACTCGGGCAAGACCTACCTTGGCGCGGGGGTTGCGCCGCTGGGCATGATGCTCAAGGGGTACGGCAACAACGGCGAGGACCAGACTGAGGGCGCGCGCTACAAAAACGTGTTCGCGACCTATTCGCATGGTTCGCTGCTGCCCAAGAACCCTGTGCTGGCCGATTTTATCCTGCAAACCGCGCTTGCGCGCAAGTATGACCATGTCGAGCCGCTGACCCCACTCGACGACGAGATCGAAAACCGTGCGCATGATTATATGGAAGAGCGCCTGCGCCGCGGCTGACGCGGATATTGACTTTGCCCATTGCGTATGCTATCATAAGCGGTAATAAGGGAGTAGTCGGCGCGGAACCGTTCCACCCGCGCGGCAGGGCCAACATACTGGGGAGGACGCTTCCCTGGTTCTGCATGAAATGACGAGACTTATCTGTTTTACGGCGGATAGGTCTCTTTTTTTGTGCCTGTCCGGCGCTGCAACCGAAGGAGGACAAGAAAATGGGTATTCTGGAGCTGTTTATTATCGCGGTCGGCCTGTCGATGGATGCGTTCGCGGTGTCGATCTGCAAGGGGCTTTCGGTGCGTACGCTGCGCCCGCGCCACGCGCTCATCACGGGCGCGTACTTCGGCGGGTTTCAGGCGCTGATGCCGCTGATCGGTTTTTTTCTGGGCGTGCGCTTCCAGTCGCTGATCACGAGCGTCGACCACTGGATTGCATTCGTGCTGCTTGCGCTGATCGGCGGCAACATGGTGCGTGAATCGCGCGAGAGCGACGAGGAGAAGTTGAGCGATTCCTTTTCCTTCGGCACAATGCTGCCGCTCGCGGTCGCGACCAGCATCGACGCGCTCGCCATCGGTGTGACGTTCGCGTTTTTGCAGGTGGATATCGTGCCCGCGGTCTGTCTGATCGGCGTGACGACCTTTGTGCTGTCCTGCGTGGGCGTCAAGGTCGGCAATGTGTTCGGCGCGAAGTATAAAGCGCGCGCCGAGCTGTTCGGCGGCGTGGTGCTCATCCTGATGGGCCTGAAAATCCTGCTCGAGCACCTCGGCATTATCGGGTAAACAAAAAAGGACGCCTTTTGGCGTCCTTTTTGTTTTGTCGTTACTTTGCGTAATCGATTGCGCGGGTCTCGCGCACCATATTGACCTTGATCTGGCCGGGGTAGTCGAGTTCGTCTTCGATCTTCTTGGCGACTTCGCGGGCCAGCAGAACCATGGCGTCGTCCGAGATCTTGTCGGGGTTGATGATGATGCGGATCTCGCGGCCGGCCTGGATTGCATACGAGCTGGAAACACCGGGGGTCTCGTTGGCGATGCCCTCGAGCTTTTCCAGACGCTTGATATAGTTCTCCAGGTTCTCGCGGCGTGCGCCCGGCCGTGCAGCCGAGATCGCGTCTGCCGCCTGCACGAGGCAAGCGATCGTCGTCTTGGCTTCCACGTCGCCGTGGTGCGCCTCGATCGCGTGGATGATCGCGTGATTTTCCTTGTACTTCTTGGCAAGGTCTACGCCGATCTGCACGTGGCTGCCCTCGACCTCATGGTCGATGGCCTTGCCGATATCATGCAGCAGGCCGGCACGGCGCGCAGGCACCGGGTCAAGGCCAAGCTCGCTGGCCATCATGCCGGCGATATGTGCAACTTCAATGGAGTGCTGCAGTACGTTCTGACCGTAGCTCGTGCGGTAGCGCAGGCGGCCGAGGATCTTGACCAGCTCGGGATGGATGCCGTGGATGCCGGTCTCGAAGGTGGCGCGCTCGCCCTCCGACTTGATGATCTGCTCGACCTCGCGGCGGGCCTTGTCGACCATTTCCTCGATGCGGGCCGGATGGATACGGCCGTCGACGATCAGCTTTTCCAGCGCCAGGCGCGCGATTTCGCGGCGCACCGGGTCGAACGAGGACAGGGTGATCGCCTCGGGCGTGTCGTCGATAATCAGGTCGACGCCGGTCAGCGTTTCAAGCGTGCGGATGTTGCGGCCCTCGCGGCCGATGATGCGGCCCTTCATCTCATCGTTGGGCAGCGGCACGACCGATACGGTCGCTTCGGAAACATGGTCGGCAGCGCAGCGCTGGATCGCGGTCGAGATGATCTCGCGCGCGGTCTGCTCGCTTTCGTCCTTGAGCTTCTGCTGGATCTCGCGCAGCTTGACGGCTGCGTCGTGCGTGGCCTCGGCTTCGATCGAGGCAACCAGCATCTCGCGCGCTTCGTCGCGCGTCATGCTGGCGATCTGCTCGAGCTTTTCGAGCTGCTCGGCCTTGATGCGGGTCAGCTCTTCCTTTTCCTTCTGGGTCGCTTCGAGCTGACGGGACAGTTCTTCGTTCTTGCGGTCGAGCGTGTCGCTCTTCTTGTCGAGCGCTTCTTCGCGCTGGATCAGGCGGCGCTCAAGCTGCTGGGTTTCGTTGCGGCGCTCCTTCAGCTCGCGGTCGGCTTCGGTGCGCTGCTTATGGATTTCGTCCTTGGCTTCCAAGATGCTTTCGCGCTTCTTGGTCTCACCGGCCTTGATGGCTTCGTTGATGATGCGTGTCGCCTCGGTTTCAGCCGAGCCGATCTCCTTTTCCGCAACACTCTTGCGGTATAGGAAACCGATGACAACGCCCACCACGAGACACACGATACCGGTGATGATCGGTATGATGATGTCAGTCATGGATTGGTGTATCCTCCCGTTTGTTGATTTTTCAGGCGGCACCAGTCCGGGCATAAAAACGGCATGCGCGGTATCTTTCGGCAAAACAGGCCGCACTTTGGCGGCAAATACGCAGGTTTGCAGGCACGGGAGCAAACCCTGCGGGGGTCATGACAAAAAACGGCGCAGCAGGCCGGAAATGCAGCGGAACGGCGGCCCTGCGTAGCGGTCGGCGCTCCTGCGGAACGCCGGATTGATAATGCCTTTGAAAAAAGCCATGCGCGGAATTTGCGCAGGCTATATTACAGCAGGTATTATACTATATTAATTGTAAAGCCTGTTGGTCAAACTGTCAAGAAAAACCCATAGATTGCGGTGCGTATTTTGGCGTATTTTGAGAACAGATTGGGCGCGCCCTTGTGAAACAGGCGCTGATTTGCTATAATAAAACGGATATACTGGGAGGAAAGCCTATGCATCAGTCCATGCGCCGCGTCGTGCGCGGCCCGTTTGTGTTATATACCTGTGACCGCCTGCCCGTGCGCCATGCGTTCACGACCAAATTCGGCGGTGTAAGCCGCGGCCATTGTAAGAGCCTGAACCTTGGCTTTAACCGCGGCGACGAGGAAGCGAATGTCCGCGAGAATTACCGCCGTCTGGCGGATGCGATCGGCGTGCCGGACGCGCGCTGGACGCTGACCAAGCAAGTACATGAGACCGAGGTCTCGGTCGTGCGCGAGGAGCAGGCCGGTATGGGCCTGCACCAGCCGATGGCGTGGCAGTCGGACGCGATCGTCACCGCCCTGTCGGACACGCCGCTGATCGGCTTTTACGCCGACTGTGTGGTAACGCTGCTGTACGACCCCGCGACGAACACTGCGGGCGTGTGCCATTCCGGCTGGCGCGGCATGGCGGGCGGCATCCTGCCCAAAGCGGTCGATACGATGGCCGAACAGCTGGGCACAAAGCGCGAAAGCCTGATTGCCGTGCTGGGGCCGTCCATCCGGCAGGAGTGCTTCGAGACCGACGCGGACGTGCCCGAGGCGATGGAACAGCAGCTCGGCGCGCTTGTCCGTCCGTATATCATGGAGAAAGGCCCGAAATTCCATGTCGACCTGCAAGGGATCGGCGTAAAGCTGCTGGAAAACGCCGGGCTTTCCCCGGAAAATGTGATCGACAGCGGCATCTGCACGATGTGCCATGCCGATGAGTTCTGGTCGCACCGCGCAACGCACGGCATCAGGGGCGTGCAGGGCGCTGCGATCTGCCTGTGACCGAAAGGGAGTCCTTTTATGAAGTGGAAAAAACGCGCGCTGGCCGTGGTGCTCGCGGCGCTGTGCCTGATTTCCGGATGCGGCCTGCCCGACCTGATCGGCGGGGACGACGGCCCGGTCGACAATGTCAAGGTGTCGGATGCGTATTTCGGCCTTGCGTGGTACCAGAATGGCGTGCTTAACCCGGTGCTTGACAGTACGAGCATCAACCGCTTGCTGTGTGAGGCGCTGTACGAAGGCCTGTTCGAGGTGACGAGCAACTTCACCGCGGAAAACGTGCTGTGCGAGTCCTATACGGGAGACGGCACAACCTTTACCTTCACCCTGCGTGAGGGCATCCAGTTCTGGTCGGGCGAGACGCTGACGGCGCGCGATGTGGTCGAAAGTTTGCAGACCGCGCAGTATAACGAATCTTCGCCCTATCACAACCGGCTGGTGGAGGTATCCTCGATCGAAGCCGTGAGCGACCGCGAGGTGCGCATTACGCTCTCCTCGCCCAATATCAACTTCCCCCGCCTGCTCGATATCCCGATTTATCGAGCGGGTTCGGCGGACAGCGGCAGCTTTGCCGACGGCACCGGCCCGTTCAAGCCGGTCGAGGGTGACCACAGCTGGACGCTCGAGGCCAATGAGAACTGGCACGACGGCTTCCTCGGCTCGATCCGCAAAATCACGCTCGTGACCATGACGCGCGCGGACGCGGCCATGTCCAGCTTCCAGACGGGCGACGTGTCGCTCATGCGCGCGGCGCGCATCGCGCCCGACCCGCCGTCGGTCGGCGGCTCGGTCGACACTGTGCAGACGACCAGCGCGTCGCTGCATTATCTGGGCATCAACTATGCGAACAGCCAGCTTGCAAACGCCAAGGTGCGGCAGGCGCTTTCCGCCGCGCTGGCGCGCAACAGCCTGTGCGCCACCCAGCTGCAGACCTTTGCCGATCCGGCGGTGCTGCCGGTCAACCCGCAGCCGACGGGCGATAATCTGACGATCAACCTGTCCGCGGATGCGAATAAGGCTGCGCAGCTGCTGCGCGAGAGCCAGAACAGCGAGGATGACGGAACAAACACCGACACGGCGGATGAAACCGGCGACGAGGACGGTACGGACGAGTACGACGATACGGATGAAACCGGCGAGTATGAGGATACCGATGAAACAGACGGCAGTACCGATACATCTGCTTCTTCGGGTCTTAACCTGTCGATCCGTCTGCTGGTCAATTCGGATAACGCTTTCAAGGTTGCGGCGGCCGAGCAGATCGCCGCGTCGTGGAATGCGCTCGACGGCGTGACCGTCACGGTGGACAAGCAGCCGTACGAGACATTCATTTCCATGCTGCAGTCGGGCGATTTTGACGTATACTATGGCGAGACGCAGCTGACCGCGGACTTCGACCTTCGGCCGCTGCTGTCCTCGGGTGGCAGCCTGAATTATGGCGGCTATTCGAGCGATGCAATGAGCCAGGCGATCTCGGCCGCGCGCAGCGGTGACAACGTCGCGGCGTTCTATCAGCTGTTCCTCGAGCAGATGCCCATTATCCCGATCGCGTTCGAGCGCGGGCAGATGATTATCCGCAAGGGGCTGATCGACAACTACGCGCCGACGCCGTATAATGCGTTCGCTTCCTTAGAAACTTGGACAAGCACAAACTGAGTACAAACAGGAGTTTTTCATGGCAGAAAAGGTAGTGTTGGGACTGTCCGGCGGGGTGGACTCGGCGGTGGCCGCCGCGCGGCTGCGCGGAATGGGCTACGAGGTGCACGGTCTGTTCCTCGAGGTCGGTCTCGGCGGCGAAGAGCAGGCGCAGCATACGGCGGACGAGTTGGGCATCCCGCTCTATATTGCGCACCGACGCGAGGCGTTCGAGCAGCAGGTCTGCGCCTATTTTGCGGAATCCTTCCGCTGCGCGCGCACGCCCAATCCGTGCGTCGTGTGCAACCCGCTCATTAAATTCCGCGCGCTGACCGACTACGCCGACGAGATCGGCGCGCCGTTTATCGCGACCGGACACTACGCCCGCACCGGACGCGACGCGGAAGGCCGTGCGCTGCTGCTGCGCGCCCGCGCGGACAAGGATCAGAGCTATATGCTCTACCGCCTGCCGCGCAAAACGATCGCACGCTGCATCTTCCCGCTGGGCGAAGCGGCGGGCAAGGACGAGGTGCGCGAAAACGCGCGCGAAATTGGCCTTGCCGCAGCGGACAAGCCGGACAGCATGGACGTGTGCTTCATCCCGGACGGCGATACGCAGGGCTGGCTCGAGCGCCACGGCGCGGCCTGCCCGCCGGGCAATTTTGTCGACGAGGCTGGCCGGGTGCTCGGACGGCACAAAGGCATCCACTGCTATACGGTCGGTCAGCGCAAAGGGCTGGGCGTCGCAGCGGAGGGGCGGCTGTTTGTACACGAGCTGCGCCCGGAGACCAACGAGGTCGTTTTGTCGCTCGAAGATGTATACCGAAATGAGATCACGCTGCGCGATACGCACTATATTGCGCCGGAATACGCGGAAAACGGGCCGTTCGCCTGCGAGGTACGTGTGCGCTTTTCGCGCCGCAGCGACCGCGCGACCGTCTACCCGGACGGCGAAGGTGCGCGGGTCGTGTTTGAGGGCGCGGTGCGCGCCCCGGCCGCAGGGCAGAGCGCGGTGTTTTATGACGGCGATATCGTCATCGGTGGCGGGTTCATAGACTGAACCCGGCAGAGCCGGGTTCTCGCCCGAAACCACGTTTTCGGGCGAAGGGGGCGCAAAAAAGTTCCGACACGCGAAACTTTTTTTCTTGCAAGGTATCAAAAGACCCGGCGGAGCCGGGTCTTTTGATGAAAATAACGGAAAACCGTTATTTTCTGTTACAGATACGAGGAGATAAGGATTGTGGAGAAGAATCATTTGTTGCAGGGTCACCTGCTCGGCGGGTTTACCGTGCTGGTCTGGGGCACGACGTTCGTGTCCACCAAGGTGCTGCTGCGCACCTTTTCGCCGGTTGAGATTATGGTCACGCGCTTTGCACTCGGGTTTTTGGCGCTGCTGATCGCCTCGCGCGGACAGCTGCGGCCCAAGAAGGCTTCGCACGAGATCCTGTTCGCGCTGGCGGGACTTACCGGCGTGACGCTGTACTTTTTGATGGAAAACATCGCGCTGACCTATATCTCGGCCTCGCTTGTCGGCGTGATCGTCGCGGCGGCGCCGCTATTTACCGCGCTGTTCGCCGCCGCCATTCTGCACGAAAAGCTCGGCCGCTGGTTCTTCTGCGGCTTTATCTGCGCGATGGCAGGCGTGGCGCTGGTCAGCCTCGCGGGCGTGAGCGAGCTGCATTTCAGCCCGCTGGGCGCGCTGCTCGGTGTGGGCGCAGCGCTCGTCTGGGGCGCGTACTCGGTTATCATCCGCCACCTCGGCGCGGCGGGCTATGCGACCGTGCCGCTGACCGCCCATGTGTTCGGCTATGGTCTGCTGTTCCTGCTCATTCCGGCGTTCCTTGAGGGCTTCCCGGCGGGGCTGCATGCGTGGCTCGAGCCAATGCACTTTGCAAACCTGCTGTTCCTCGGCCTCGGCGCGTCTGCGACCTGCTTTGTCACGTGGAACCGCGCGGTATTCCTGCTCGGGCCGGTGCGCACGAGCGCATACATCTACTTAACCCCGATCGTGACGATCGTCAGCTCGGCGCTCATCCTGCATGAGACTATGACGCCCGCCATGTGGGCGGGTACGGTGCTCGCCCTCGGCGGCCTGATCCTGTCCGAGCGGGACAACGCCGGGAAAGCTGACCCATCCTGAAACGAAAAAAGAACCGCCTTTTGGCGGTTCTTTTTTATGCAGCGATGAACAATATGACTGTCTGCGCGCTGTGCTCAGCGGATCGGCAGCATCTTGCCGGTCTCGAAGGACTCCTTGCAGCGGTAAGCCGCTTCGGATACCGCCGTGCCGTCGTATACGGTCAGGTCGGCGGGCTTGGTGTTTTCGCGGACATGGCCGGTGAAGGCGACCATCTCGGCGACGAACGCCTCGTGCCAGCGGCTCATGAAGTCCGGATAGTATTCCTCGCGCGAGCCATACTCATCAACGATGTTGAGCATGTTCTTCGCGCCGACGTTCGCAATGCGCAGCGTGCCGTGCGTGCCGATGATTTCGGTCTCGACGTTCGAGCCTGCCGCGTGCGTGCGGTTGGTGAACATGAAGCCCATCGCGCCGTTCTCCATCTGGATGGTCGCAGCCGCGTTGTCCGCGTCGTTCAGTTCCTTATACAGGTCGAACTCGAATACGCCGCCGATTGCCCAGACATTCTTGACATCCGAGCCGGTGAACCAGCGGATCAGGTCGATGTCGTGCACGCACATGTCGAGGAACTGGCCGCCCGAGTGCGGTGCAAACTTGAGGGTGGATTCAATGGTCGAGCGCGGGTCCTGCGTGTACGAGCGCACGAGCACGACCTTGCCGATGTCGCCGTTGTCAATCTTGCGCTTAGCCTCGGCATAGGACTTGTCAAAGCGGCGCATAAAGCCCAGCTGGAAGATCAGGTCGGGGTGCGCCTCGACCACCTTTTCCGCGTCCTTGCACTGGGCAACGTCCGTGCCCAGCGGCTTCTCGCAGAATACGTGCTTGCCGTTGCGCATGGCGATCTCAATCTGCTCGCAGTGCAGGAACGAGGGGGAAACGATCACGATCGCGTCCAGCTCGGGGTTCTTGCACATTTCCTCAAAATCGGTATACGTATAGGGAACGCCCAGTTCCTCCGCGACTTCCTTGACGCGCTTTTCGTCCACATCGCAGATTGCTGCCAGTTCGCAGCCCGGCACCTGCGTAGCGAGGTTGCAGGCGTGCTCATAACCCAGACGGCCCAGACCGACAGAACCTACTTTTACCGTTTTCATATCCACATTCTCCTTTTCTCCGTTGATGCGGGCGCCTGCCGCGCCCTATCCTGTTATGCTTCTATTGTAGCGCCGCGCGCGGAAAATTACCTTCGGATTCTTGCATTTTGTGCAGGCAAAAACCGCCGCGAAACCGCGGCGGCCGGAGACAGACTTTCAAATTCCTGCAAGGGAGGGTCAGGCGTGGTAGACATACTCGCGCCGGAAGGTGCGCGGCGCCATGCCGACGGCCTTGGCAAACTGCGCGTTGAAGTGGCTGGGGTTGTCATAGCCCACCTGCGCGGCGATGCGCGTGATGGGCAGGTCGGTCGTGATGAGCAGTGTCTGCGCTTCACCGATGCGGCGGCGCAGGACGTATTGCAGCGGCGAGTAGCCGGTCGCCTCCTTGCAGGCGTGCGACAGGTAGGACGGGCTGACATGCAGCGCGTCCGCCATCTGCTGGAGAGAGAACTCCTCGGCAAAGTGCGCGCCGATATAGTCCTTGATGCGCTGGGCGAATACATTTTCCGTCGCGGCGCAGCCGTCTGCCCCTGCGCGGTACTGCTCGACGAGCGATAATATTGCCATGAGCAGATGGTGCGCGCCGTCGTCATTTCCCGCAGTCAGCTCGTCATACAGCACATCATACAGCCGCGCGAGCCGTACGGTCTGCGCCTCGCTCAAATGGCAGACCGGGCTTTCGCCCTCACCGATCAGCGTGTTTTCCCGCAGGCCGGGCACGGCAAGGCCGCCGAGCGCCAGGCTGGACGTCGCGACCGGCCGGTCGGGGCCGGATGGCTCATCATGCACGACGCGGCTGTTGAAGATAAACAGGTCGCCGCGGCGCGCATCATACGGTGTGCCGCCGACAAAATAACGGCTTTCGCCGCCGCGCACCAGCACGATCTCGACCAGATCGTCGTGCGCGTGCATGACGCGGGGGTGTGCGGAGGCTTTTTCATCCGTCCGGCTGACGGAGAACAGGCGCGGCATGCACAGCAGGCCGAACGGCGCGGCATATTCCTTTTTGACAAAGCATTGGATCACGCAGCGCCCCTCCTTTCCCTGCGGCTTGTGGTTTCATCGTAGCACAAACGTCCGCGCGGGTCAAGGCGCGCGAAAAAAGGCTTCGGGTGTATTCCCGAAGCCTTTTGCATCGTATCACATAATCTGTCCGCGCAGGATGACCGTATTGAGGTTGAGGTCGTCGTCCAGCAGCAGGATATTGGCCAGCTTGCCCGGCTCGAGCGTGCCGTAATCGTGCTCGATGCCGATGGCGCGCGCCGGGTTGGTCGATGCCGACCGCACGGCTTCCCCGAGCGGGATGCCCATTTTGACCACGCGCTGCAGGCACTCAAACAGGTTCGCGGTCGATCCGGCCAGTGAACTGCCGCCCCGCAGCGTGGCGCGGCCGTCCCGCACCGTTACGTCCTGTCCGCCGAGGGTATAGTCTCCGTCGCCCAGTCCGGCGGCGGACATGCTGTCCGAGATCAGGATAATGCGGCTTTCAAACAGGCGGAACGCCGCCCGCACAGCCGCCGGGTGCACATGCACGCCGTCCGCGATCAGCTCGATGCCGACCTCGTCATTGTCGAGCGCCGCGCCGATCAGCCCCGGCTCGCGGTGCGTCATGGGCGGCATGGCGTTGAACAGATGCGTCACTTCGCGCGCGCCGCGGCGGAACGCCTCGCACGCGGTGTCATAGTCGGCCTCGGTGTGCGCCAGCGACAGGCGCACCTCGCCGACCAGCTGCTCGATCATATCCAGTCCGCCGGGCAGCTCAGGAGCGAGCGCACACAGGCGGATCAGTCCCTGCGCCTCCTCTTGCAGGCGGCGGAACAGGTCGGCGTCCGGGTTTTGCAGGTACGCGCCGTTCTGCGCGCCGCGCCGCGTTTCCGCGAGGAACGGCCCTTCAAGGTATATGCCCTCGAGCGCCGCGCCGCAGCGTTCGGTGCGATAGGCCGCGGCGGCCCGCATCATGGCGGCAAGCTGCTGCTCTGGTGCGGTCATGGTCGCCGGGCAGATCGCGCATACGCCGTTTTCGGCCTGATAGCGCGCCATGGCGGAGATCGCCTGCTCGCTCGCCTCGCCGAAGTCATGCCCCGCGCAGCCGTGGAAGTGGATATCGATCAGTCCGGGGATGGCATACAGCCCGTCCATATCGCAGGCGTCCGCCGAAGCGGGCGTGGCCGCGATACGGTCGCCCGAGAGAACCAGCTCGCCCGTGCGGAACGAGCCATCCGGCTGATACAGTCGGAGATTGCGAAATTCCATGCGAGAAAGCGCTTCTTAGAGCAGGTCGAGGCACTTGGACAGCGCAGCCTCGTCCGCTACGACCGATACGTCGGTGTGCAGCTGCAGGATGGAAGCCGGTACACGCGGGGTGACCGGGCCGAAGAACGCTTCACGCAGGATGTCGGCCTTGTTTTCACCCGAAACAACGATGATGATCTTGCGCGCGAGCATGATGGTCTGCACGCCCATGGTGTACGCCTGACGCGGTACGTCGTCCGCGGATGCGAAGAAGCGCTTGTTGGCCTCGATGGTGGACTCGGTCAGGTCGACGCAGTGCGTGCCCTTGGAGAAGTAGTCGTCCGGCTCGTTGAAGCCGATGTGGCCGTTCAGGCCCATGCCCAGCAGCTGCAGGTCGATGCCGCCCGCCGCCTTGATGGCCTTGTTGTAGCGCTCGCACTCGCGCTCGGCATCCATCTGCGCGCCGTCCGGCAGGTTGATGCGGCTGTCCGGGATGTTGATGGCGTTGAAGAAGTTCTTGTACATGAAGTAGTGGTAGCTCTGGTCGTGGTCGGCGGTCAGGCCGCGGTACTCGTCGAGGTTGAAGGTGGTGCACTCGCCGAAGTC